>Ga0064013_1004_pt1 | contig 285304 bp, 209 predicted proteins | sample CrowatWCoCulture_FD_61583 | JGI IMG/M metagenome (GOLD analysis project Ga0064013, IMG submission 61583) | Marine cyanobacteria communities from the University of California, Santa Cruz, USA, analyzing cyanobacterial DNA methylation -... | ecosystem: Host-associated > Microbial > Bacteria >...
ACTCGATGCCCTCTCCAGTAACCAACAAGCTCACTCAGTCGTTGAATTGTCTCTCAATCCTTTATTTAGAAGAGATTATAACAGTTTATATAGAGGAATTCAATAGTTTTTACCCACTCAAACTGACCCTAATTATGAACAGAGAATTGAGACTTTATTTTCAGCGGTATCGAGAACAATTCCTCCCACTTCAAAACATTATAACTTATTTGGTATTGACACAACTCCCTGTCCACGACGGTTTGCCGAAACGTTAGCGGATAAAACCTTTATTCATTACCCCAATCCAGTTAAGGGAAATAAACCCATTAATATTGGACATTGTTATTCCGTTGTCTGCGCTTTACCTGACCAAATAGACACAGAAAAAGTCCCTTGGGCTGTCCCCTTATCAGGAGAGCTAGTCCCCTCTAAACATAAAGGAGTAAATCAAGGCAATCAACAACTAAAAAAAATCTGGCAAAGTTCTTTATTTTCTGATAAATTATCTGTCTTAGTGGCTGATAGTGACTACAGCCAAAAGGATTTTATTGGGGAACAAGTTAAGCATGAAGACGTAGTTACTATTACAAGAGTTAGAAGTGACCGAGTTTTTTATCGTCAATTTATTCGGGACCCAAATCAAGCCAAAACTTCGGGACATCCCCGTTGGTATGGGGATAAATTTGACCTTAAAGATGACCAAACTTGGACTGAACCTGATGAAGTTCATCATGTTCCCTTTACAACGAAAAAAGGTCGTCAATTAACAGTGACTATTTCGGGATGGAAACAGATGTTAATGAGAGGAACTAAAAACTATAAAATGAACAATCACCCCTTTACTTTACTCCAGATTGTTGTCAGAGATCAAGAAAGAAATAGTATTTGGAAACCTATGTGGCTTATTGTTATTGGTTCTCGGCGCGATGAGTTAAGTTTAGTTGATTGTTATCAGGTGTTATCGACAACGTTATGACATGGAACATCTTTTCGATTTGGTAAACAAAGATTATTGATGACATCTTATTTAACTCCCGATGTACATCATGAAGAAAATTGGTTTAAACTAACACTTCTTTCTTATGTAAATTTGTGGGCTGCCAGAAAATTAGCTGTGGTTTTACCCCGTGATTGGGAACAGTATTTGAAGACTAATAAATCCATCAAAATCACCCCTAGTCTAGTTCAAAGAGACTTTTCAAGAATAATTACGACCTTGGGGACTTTCGCCAAATTTCCCAAACGTCGAGGTTTTTCTTCCGGACGTATTAAAGGTTACAAAAAAGCCCCACGAACTCGTCATGATGTTATCAAGAAAGGGAGCAAAAAATCAACTGAAAACTTAAAAGCTCCTTAGTTTTCCTCAGAATCTATAGATTAGCCCTATTTGTCAGCCAATTTTATTGACTGATACAGAGCCGATATTTTGGGATTTTAGTTTAGCGTAAAATATACGCTAACAAACTTTTTTTGTCAAAAGTCCAATAAGTAACTAGATGAGAATATATTTCAGTTTAGTCTCTATTATATAGGTATTAGTAGGCTTTTGTTCCTCAAGTCAACCTAAAACAGCGATCGCACTAAGACTAACCAGCTAATTCAAAAGACTCTCATATTCGTTGTGATCACCGATCCAAATCCAGTAATAATCATTTCCTTTTAAAGGTATCGCCAATTAGAATTGTAGGTGTTAACATTACCGTTGTACTATGAGCTATCACGATATTCTTGAGCAAGATTACTTTTAACCGTCCCATCATCTGCAAAAATAGCAATAATAATGTTGGTATCGAGCAAATATCTACCACTCATCGACATCTACCTGTTGACAACCCTCTTTGATCGCTTCATTCATTAAATCAAGGTCATCGGAAGTTATCGAACCGGCAAAACGTAGTAACTGCTGCCCTGGTGTTCCTTGAATTTCAGCTTTTACTAACGTTTGAGTGAACTGCGGAGGGATTAACTCATCAGCAACTTGATTAAGCTCAATATATTTATTCATTTCTACTTGATGATCTAAATAATAGCTAAGAGCATCAAAAACTTGCGACAAAATAAGGTGAGACAAACGCTGAGGAATCTCTTCAGGAGAAACGCCAATACGCCACATTTCCACGATCGCACGAACAGGAGTCCTTGTACCTTTGATAATAGGTTCACCACTGAGAATTTCGCTGTTTCTTACAATATGACAGTGTTCTGTTAATTGAAGCATGGAGTTTTCCTATAGCTATTCCATACTTATTTTAGCCAAACATAGGTATTTGTTGGGTTTCGTTCCTTAACCCAACCTACAAAAGCGATCGCACGAGGTAGCTCTTTAGAAAAAATGAGAGAAAAATGAAAATAAGCTAAAAAATTCACTGTTGAGAATCTTTCCTAATTAAAATGAAGTCATTGTAAGTGGCTCTTAATACAACAGACTCGATTTATGGAATTACCGATTGAAATTATAAAATCTTTATTTGCTCTGCCATTTCCTGCTGGGCTTTCACTCGCAGGGATTGTACTTATGATAATAGCTGCATTTGGCGGGTTTGGATCGTGGATTGATTTAGATCAAGAAGGCAAAAAAAATGTAAATTTTTTAGTTTTTTTTCTATTGTCACTAGTGCAGCTTAGCAAAAATAATCCACCAGTCACTTATGATCTTTAAAGCCCTTAAATTTCCAAACGAACGGCTTAGCAAAATGTTGATTAAAGTAATCAATAAAATTGAGAATTTTTTGGGATAGTTCTTCAGTTGAACGGACAGTAATTCTTTTGAGTAAACGCCTGACTAAGATCTAAAACCAACACTCAATTTGATTAAGCTACGATGTATGTTTGGGAATATAAACAAAGCGAATTCGATGAGATTCATCTGATAAAAAATCTGCTCTGCTGTCCATAGATTGCAAAATCCCCTCCTTTCCCTTTCTCCCCAAATCAATAGTAATTCCACAGCTTTCTGCTACTAATTTGACTAAGCTTACCGATTTATGAGTGTTGAGTTGATCTACAATAAAAATCCATTCTGCTTTTTCATCAATCTTAATCGTTCTCTGGATATGTTCAGAAAAATCTTGTTCTGTTCTTGTCGGTCCAATAGAGGGACTAACAACTTTTCCTCTTGCCACATCCCAGTTCGCAATCAAGCTTAAAGTTCCGTGTCTTTCATATTCAAATTCGATTTTTTCTACTTGTTTAGGCTTGATTCTTTTGTTCGGAAATAATCTCTCAAGAGCTTGAATCCCTGTCATTTCATCTGTACTAATTAAATGAATTCCTTGTTCTAACAAAGTTTTAGCTTCTTGATGAAGTTCACAGATATATTTGACTTGCTTTTTAAATTTTAAGGGATCATCAATTTTGGCATTTAACCAGTAACGAACGAGATGTGGTTGTAATGTCGCTTCTTTTTAAAAAACGCCCCACACTACGGGGGGAAATCTTTTCGACAATTCCTCTTTTTATGGCTTCATCCGCCAACTCTGAAGGTGTCCAATGGCTCACTGGTCTGTCTGATTTTTCACATTCTTCACAAGCGATCGCTACAATCTGGACTACTTGTTCGACCGTAAAGGATTTTGTTGTTCCAGGTCTTGGGCGATCGCTTAAAATTCCTTTGATCAAGACCATTAATGCTTTCTCCGTTACCTGTTGTTCTTCGGCGGCACTCAGTTTTTCTCTCTCCTCAAACCATTGCGATCGCCACTGACGCACTTGTACTCGGTCTAATTCTAATCTTCGACTAATCGAACTATTGCTCTCTCCTGATGCTGCGGCTAAGATTAGCTTGGCTCGTCTAACAAGGCGATAGGGGTTTGTTGTCCCTCTCACTATTTGTTGGAGTACTGTTTTCTGTAGGTTGGAGAGGTTAATTGGCAATGCTTTTATCATGGACATCAACTTCGAGATTCTTCCGTTAGTTTCATTGAAACACATTGTCGTGGCTAGTCACGAAAGTTTCTGTAAAAATCTGGTGGATTACTTTCGCCAAGCTGCACTAGGCTTAGTAATTTGGTTCTGGACTAAAATCCCGCCTCTTTATGTTATCACCCTACTAATAATTCTTGCTATTTTGTTTATCACCACTGCTCAGATTAGGGTAATTAACCAGTGGTTTGGTCTCAATCAATCTACTATAATTAACATAAGAAGAATGGCTATTTGGCTATTTCTATATGCTTTTGCTTTGTTAATTTATTTATTGTTTGATAGTACCCATAGAAATCCATCAGGGTCGAACATTGAGATATCACCAAAATCGAACATTGAGATAGCAGAGAATTTGAAAAAACAAGGGAGGAAAATCCTAAGTGACAAGGGAAGATATGGACTTGATGAGGCAATACAAAAGTTTGAGGAAGCACAAAAGTATGCGAAACAAGATGGAGCAATTTCTTACTATATAGGATGGCTTAAAGACCTTAATTATTCTATTTTCAAAAAAGGAGAGTGCCAAAATCCCTCTGAGCGATATGCCGACACTCTTCGTTTATTTGACGAAAATCCGCAAAAAAATGATATTGAACACGAAATGGTTATAGAAAAAGGCCATTACTTTACCAATAAAGAGCATCGAAATGGCGGTCACGACAGGGCTATTGACATTTATAACAAATATATCCTTAAAAAAGATGACTATGACATTTCTAATCCAGTGACGTATCTTGCTTTAGTCAGTAGAGGTATGGCCAATTTTTGGAAAGGAAAGTATGAACTGTCGGGAGATGATTTTGAGAAGGCACTAGCAGAGGAACCATCTAATCAAGTCGTATACAATCGTGGTTCTGTTTATGCAATGTATGCGTATGCACGTGGAGATTATTCCGAGGCAATCACCTGGTACAAAGCAGCCATTTATGGTGGTGAAGTTCAACTTAAAAATGGGAAGATCATTAAAGTATCAGGGGAATCAGACCTTGATGAAGCACGAAGGGATCTCGGATTTGCCCTTTTATTGGATAAAAAGAGCAAAAGAGACCCCAAAGATCGTTATACAGAAGCTTTAGGGGAGTTTAACGAAGCCATAGAGATTAATAAAAATAATCATGACAACAATGGCGACTCCATAAATTACTATGCTTATGTGGGCAAAGGAATAGCTGAGTTTTTACTTAGGGATATTGAGACAGCGAAGCTCACTCTAGGGAAAGTTCCTGAAAATGATCTATATTCTGATATTGCTAAGAGATATCTGATGAAGATAGAACAATGTGAGTCGTCAGATCAAAGTAAGTGTGTTGATCACCTTAACGATGTTACTTTAAGCGACATGGTTACGCACCCAATTTTGACTGGAGATGGGATCTCGCGAATGTTTGGGAATGTTACTGTTCATGAAGAAGAACTAGATCCTGTGCTTTCACTTGAACATAAAGCTATGTACAAAGGTCCCTGTCCATAAAATGACAAAAATCTTACTCCTCTTTCAATTGCTCTTCAACCTCTTCGGGAGAAAGGCTTTGAATCTCAGCTAAGACCTCACTTATAGCTGCTAAATCTTCGCTTTCATCTTGATTTTGTTCAATAATTTCCGCAATACCGGCAATAGTTGGGGCTTCATATAACAAACTACCCATAGATAACTCTACTTGAAATGTCTCTTTCAGTCGAGAAAGTGCCTGAATAGCTAAGAGAGAATGCCCTCCCAGGTCAAAAAAGCTATCATTAACCCCAATAGGTTCAACACCGAGAATTTCTTGCCAAATATTAGCGATCGCCTCTTCCATATCGTTTCGTGGGGCAACATATTCATTGGCTAAGTTTGGTCTTTCGTATTGAGCAAGGTTTTGATTAACCTCTGTACCAGTTTCTGCTGTAGTTTTAGGGGATAATTTAACCTCAGTGCTTCCCTTCAGTCTTGCCTCAAGATCACCTTTAGAAACAATAATTTGCGAGGATAAACCAGAGGCTAAAACACGATCTATCACTGCCCTAACTTCTTCGGGAGTCAAGGCAAAAGGTACTAAACGACTGCCTAAACCCATAGCTCTCTGTTTATCTTCTTCCGATAAACAAGCATCCCAGTTAATACTAATCCAAGGGGTTTCACTAATTTGATTTTGCTGGTGTACAAAAGCATCTAGAAAACGGTTGGCTCCACTATAGGCACCCAAACCTAAACCCCCTAACACAGCCGATAAGGATGATTGTACTAAGACAAAATCTAGCTTTTTATCCTGCAAACTAGCTGCTAGGGGATAAAGTCCTTTGGCTTTGGTTTGAAAATTATACTCACTCTGCGATCGCTCTAATAATTGAATGGGGGCAGCCGATAAGGGGCTACTCATGGGGGTTGCGTAGAATACTCCATGAACCTCTTCAACTTGCCCCATAACCTCGTTTAAGTCGCTTTCAGGGCTAAAAATTAAACAGTTTACTCCTTGTGCTTCTAATTCCTGAATCTGACGAATTTCTTGAGCAACAGATTCTTTTATTTCATTTTGTGTCAAAATATTGACCCATTCCTCTTTTTGTGGTATTGAGTTATGAGCAACTAATAAAAGGGTTGTATCTTCCGTAGCGGCAACCTGTTGGGCGAATATTCTGCCTAAACTGTTGGTCAAGTCTCCTAAAATTAGGTAATTTCCGCCTTTTCGTAGTTTAATATTTGATTTTTTGGGTTCTTTTAAAGATATAGGTTTAAATGTTTGCTGCCAACGATAAATACCCCGATAAGCTACAATTAACTCTTTTTGAGGATCAAGAAATTCTGCTATGAGGCGATCGCCTATCTCCTGACTTCCCCTCCTGGGAGAGTCGGGGGTATCACTTGCCCCCCTTACTAAGGGGGGTTGGGGGGATCGGCTCTTGGAAGAGTAGAGTAAGTTCTCTCCTTCAATATCGATATTACGACAGCGAATTTGAGGATATTCTTGGTTAATCACCTGACATAACCCTAAAATTGGCATTTTTTCTGGTATTAAGGCTTCTTGCCCCATCAAATCATATAAACCATTGGTTACTATAAAAATTTCTGGAGAAGAAGAAGCATAAGTTTGTGCCAACCACAATAAACTATAAAAACCTTGCTCCTGATATACTGTAAATTCTGTTTTTTCTGGGTCAATGTTCCATAAATGAACAATAAAATCGGGCATTAACTGCCTTAAACCTAAATCCTCTGCTAAAGCTTGATAATATTCCTTTTTATCTGGATTAACGCTAAAACAACGATAGTCTGTCTCTGCAAACTCCTCCCCTGGAGTCACTGTTAACACCTCTTGTCCAGCTTTGGTTAAACTATCGGCAATATTAGCTCCAATACCTTGATTATCTAGGAAAATAAGCCAAGAAGAACCCTTTTTATCCATAGATTCCCAATCAATACCCAAAGGTGCCATATTTCGCTCCCAGGAAGGAACATAAAACCAATCCTCTAGGTCTTCATAAATAGCGATCGCATCTTCTTGGGGTTTATTAAACTGAGCATCAACCCAGTAGCGTTTACGTTCAAAGGGATAGGTAGGTAACGGGAGACGATAATGGGGTTGCTCTTCATAAAACCCAGACCAGTTGATAGGAACTCCTGCTTGCCAAAGTTTGCCCAAACTATGCAAAATAAAGGTAATATCAGACTGTTCCTCTTTAGGATGACGTAAAGAAGTTAAAATCACCTGTTCACTGTTTAAACCTAAGTTTTGTTGTGTCAAGGTACTTAAGGTTTTACCCGGTCCAACTTCTATAAAAATGCGTTGCGGTTCCTTAGATAATTCAAAAATACCATCAGCAAAACGAACAGTTTTCCGTAGATGGGTAGACCAATAATGGGGATCAGTAGCTTCTTTTTCCGTGAGCCAACTACCTGAAACGTTAGAAATAAAGAGTTTTTGGGGAGCATTTAGGGTAATATTGCTTATTTCTGCGCTAAACTCTTTTAATACAGGTTCCATCATCTCTGAATGGAAAGCATGGGAAGTATGAAGAAGACGACAAGCAATATTATTATTTTCGAGATCCTTTTGTAGTTGAGCGATGGCCGTTTCCGTCCCTGACACCACACATAACTGGGGAGCATTTACCGCAGCTAAACTGAGATCAGAAGTTAAATAGGTTTGTATTTCTGCTTCTCCTAGAGCAACAGATAACATAGCTCCAGCATCGCAGTTTTGCATTAATTTACCACGAATATAAACTATTTTTAGGGCATCTTCTAAAGAAAATACACCTGCTAAAGTTGCAGCCACATATTCCCCAATACTATGGCCAAGCATAACATCAGGTTCAATACCCCAACTCATCCACAGTTTAGCCAAAGCATATTCAATGACAAATAATGCAGGTTGAGCATACATTGTAGATTGTAAATTATAAGATTTTTTAACTATTGCCTGTTGCTCTCCCCCCTTAGTAAGGGGGGATGGGGGGGGATCTCCTGTTTCCTTTTCAGCAAAAATAATCTCCCGTAAGTCACATCCTAAATACTCTTGAAGCAAGTCACAACAATTATCTATTTCTTGTTTAAAAACGGTTTCGGTGTCATATAGCTCTTTCCCCATCCCGACATATTGACTACCTTGGCCTGAAAATAAAAAGGTTACGGGACGATAGGAGGAACTTGTAGAAGAATGGGTTAAAAAAGAAGATTCTAGCTGTTTTATTGCCTCTTCGTTATCCTTAGCAACAACAAAACCACGATAATCAAAATCTCTTCTTCCTACTTGCAAAGTATAAGCCACATCAGCTAAGTTAAGCTCTGGATATTGCTTTAAATGGTTAACTAAATTTTCCCTAGCCGTTTCTAAAGCTGTCGCTGTTTTAGCTGACAACAACAATAAACAACTGGTAACTGGTAACTGCTCACTGGTAACTGCTAACTGCTCACTGTTAACTACCTCTTCCAAAACAAGATGAACATTAGTCCCTCCAATACCAAAGGAACTAACCCCGGCCCGTCGAGGTGTACCGTTACTTTGCCACTCTGATAAAGAGTCACTGATATAAAAAGGACTATTAGCAAAATCGATCTGAGGGTTTGGCTGTTTAAAATACAAACTAGGGGGAATTTGTTTATTTTTGAGAGCTAACGTAGTTTTAATTAAACTAGCTATTCCTGCGGCCGTATCTAAATGTCCAATATTAGTTTTCACAGATCCCAAAGCACAAAACCCCGTTTTATCAGTACCAACCCGAAAAGCTTGGGTTAAGGCCGAAACCTCGATGGGATCACCTAATGCAGTTCCCGTACCGTGTGCCTCAACATAAGAAATGCTCTCCGGTTCAACCTCTGCTATATGTTGCGCATCTTTAATAACCTGTGCCTGACTATCGAGGGAAGGGGCAGTATAACTTACTTTTTGCGCCCCATCATTATTAATAGCCGAGCCTTTAATAACAGCGAGAATATTATCTTTTTCCTGTAAAGCATCTTCTAAACGCTTCAAAACAACTAAACCAACCCCATTACCACTGACTGTCCCTTTGGCCTCAGCATCAAAGGCACGACAATGACCATCTGGGGAATAAATACCCCCTTCTTGGTAAAGATAGCCCACCTGTTGAGAAATAGCTACCCCTCCAGCTAAGGCCATGTCACATTCTCCACTGAGTAAACTTTGACAAGCAAAATGAACAGCAACTAAAGAAGTAGAACAAGCGGTTTGTACATTGACGCTTGGGCCATCGAGATTTAATTTATAAGATACTCTTGTGGTTAAAAAGTCCTTATCACTGGCCAAAAATAATTGATAGGGATCTAGACTATTGTTATTTTTGGACTGACTGTAAACATTAAATAGATAACCATTCATTCCCGCGCCCCCAAATACTGCGATCGCCCCTGGATATTTTTGGGAGTCATAACCAGCATTTTCTAAAGCTGTCCAAGCACATTCTAAGAAAAGACGATGTTGGGGGTCTAATATTTCCGCTTCTCTAGCATTAAAGCCAAAAAATTCGGCATCAAATAGGTCTACGTCTTCTAGTTTAGCTGCTGACTTCACATAATTAGGCTTTTTCAATAATGCTTCATCAATGCCCCGTTTTAGTAACTCTTCCTCACTGTAAACGGTAATTGATTCTTTTCCTTGAGACAAATTATCCCAAAATGCGTCAACGGTATCAGCCCCAGGAAACCGTCCTGCCATGCCGATAATTGCAATTTCTAAACCATTATTGAGTGAATCAGTCATTTTCTTCGAGAATTTTAGGATTTTTTATTTTTCTGACGACGTTGTTGTAAGCGTTTTTTCCCTGCTGTTAGGCGTTCATTTCTGGACTCTGATGGTTCAACAACAGGCTGTTTTGACTTCTGACGTTCAAAATAGGTTGATAATTCACTAATTGTTGGATATTGAAACATTTCCACTAGAGAAATATCAGATGAAAAGGCTTCTCTTACTTTACTGTGTACTCTCACCATAGACAAAGAGTGACCACCCAGTTCAAAGAACGGATCATTAATTCCTATTGTCTCAACTTTTAGAACTTCTTGCCAAATTGTAGCAATAGTTCTTTCTATTTCGGTACGGGGACTAACATAAGTTTCTGTTAACTGTTGTCTATCTTTTGGCTCTGGTAAAGCGTTACGATCAATTTTCCCATTAGGAGTTAATGGTAAACTTTCTAACTCCACAAACCGAGAGGGAATCATGTAATTAGGTAATTTTTCCCCTAAAAACTCCCTTATTGGTGGGGTTTGGGGGGACGGGGAGAGGGGGGGACGGGGAGAGGGGGGACGGGGAGAGGGGGGACGGGGAGAGGGGGTGATCGGGAGTGTGAGCATCTTGCTCACTAACCTCTGTAGGGATACTTTGGGGGGACGGGGGGACGGGGTGATCGGGAGTTTGGGGAGAGACTATATAAGCTATTAAACTTTGTTCTTTGACAATAACAACTGCTTCTTTTATTTGGGGATGGGTTAATAATATTGTTTCTATTTCTCCTAATTCTAGACGAAAACCTCGCAATTTTACTTGATAGTCTATTCTTCCTAAATATTCTATCTCTCCATCTTCTCCATACCTCACTAAGTCTCCTGTTTTATATAATCTTTCTCCCCTCTTAGTAAGGGGGGTTGGGGGGATCGCAATAAACCTTTCTGCTGTTAACTCTGGGCGGTTTAAATATCCTCTAGCAACCCCCATTCCTCCAATATATAACTCTCCTGGAACTCCTATAGGAACTTGATTATAGTCTTTATCTAAAATATAAAATTGTGTATTATCAATAGGTTTTCCTAGCCTTACTTTATCTGAATTTACCTCATAAACCGATGACCAAATAGTGGTTTCAGTGGGTCCATATAAGTTCCAAACTTGTTGAGATTTTTCTTGTAACTGTTGAGCTAAAGTAATATCTAATGCTTCCCCACCGCAGAAAATAGTTAAGTCTTTTTTTCCTTTCCAACCCGAAGCAAGCAATAGTTTCCAGGTTGCAGGAGTTCCTTGCATTACTGTAACTTGATGGGTTTCTAACTGTTGCGCAAGAGTAACACCCTCAACAGCAATATTTCGAGAAACTAATATTAATTTAGCACCAACTATCAAAGGTAAATATAGTTCCAAAGCAGCAATATCAAAGGAAAGAGTAGTAACAGATAATAAGGTATCATTATCTGTTAAACCTGGCTTTTTACTCATAGATATTAAGAAATTACTTAAAGCACGGTGAGGTATTTGTACACCTTTAGGAATACCCGTTGAACCCGATGTATAAATAACATAAGCTAGATTTTCTCGATTGATTTTTAGATCAAGATTTGTATCTTTTTCTTGACTTATTTTTGATTGTATTTTACTTATATCTATAAACCAGTTTACAACCTGTTCCCTGTTCCCTATTCCCTGTTCCCTGTTCCCTATTAAATAATTAATTCCTGAATTTTCAACCATAAAATTAAGACGTTGTTCAGGATAATTAGTATCTAAAGGTAAATAGGCTCCACCTACTTTAAGAATAGCTAATAAACTAATTACCATTTCTAAAGATGGTTCTAAACAAATACCAACTAAAGTTTCAGGTTTAACCCCTAATTTTTGTAAATAATGAGCTAGTTGGTTAGCTTTTTTATTAAGTTGTTCATAAGTTAAAGATTCATCATCAAAAATCACAGCAGTATTATTAGGTGTTTTCTCAACTTGTCGTTCAAATAATTGATGAATTCTAAGATCATTATTTCCTTTTATTTCTTCTCTATTGCCTTCTATTAATAATTGTTTTTTCTCAGAGTTGGTTAATAAAGACACTTCCCACAACTGTTGCTCAGGGTTAAGAGAAATGTTAGTTAATAAAGTTTCTAAATGTCCTAATAAACGGTTAATACTAGACGAAGAAAAGCGATCACTGTCATATAAAAGTCTTAAAGTTAATTCTGGGGTTATAGCAGCATAAAGTGTCAAAGGGTAATTAGTTTGTTCTGTTGTTTGAATATTATTAATTTCCAAACCTTGTAAAGACTGTTTTAGAGTTGGTTCAATAGGATAATTTTCAAAAATAACTAAACTTTCAAACAAGGGTAAATCTCCAGGAACATCACTATGACGTTGAATTTCGAGGAGAGGTGTATATTCATATTGTTGTTGTTCAATTTGTTGATTTTGTAATTTTTTGAGCCAATAAATTAGAGATTGTTGGGGTTTAATTTTGACTCGTACAGGTAAGGTATTAATAAATAAACCAACCATTGATTCTGCATTGATAAGAGCAGGTGGACGACCGGAAACCGTTGCCCCAAAAACCATATCTGACTCCCCACTATAGCGACTCAGTAATAAGGAAAATGACCCTTGGATGAATGTATTTAGGGTAAGTTGTTGTTGTTTGGCTAATTTTTGTAATTTAGAGGTAAGTTCTGGGGATAGTTTTCTCTCTTGCTCATTGTATCGAGGAGAAGCTTTACGAAAGCTTTCCTTTGAGTTACCAATACCCAAAGGAGTTGGGGAAATAAAACCTTTGAGGGTGTTTTGCCAATAGTTTTCCGCCTCTAAGCTATCTCTTTTTTGTAGCCAAGCGATATAGTCCCGATAAGGGGTAGGTGTCCCGATATTTATGGTTTTTCCTAAAGATAATGCTTGATAATAAGTCAAAAATTCTTTAAAAATAGAGCTAACTGACCAACCATCCAACAAAAGATGATGATATAACCAAATAACTTGATAATGCTCCTCTGCTAATTTAATCAATATTACTCTCATTAACGGAGCAGAAGACAGGTTTAAACCTTGTTGTCGTTGCCTTTGTAATAACTCAGTTAATTTTTCCGATTGTTGAGTAAGAGGAATAGTTGTCCAGTCTAGTTGTTCAACAGGTATATTTACTCGTCTTCCCACCACTTGTAGGGGTTTTTCTAAGTTTTCCCAGACAAATGCCGTGCGAAAAATGGAATGACGCTCGCCTAACTTTTGCCAAACTTTCTCAAAAACGACAGAGCTTAATGAACCAGTGATCTCATAGGTTATTTGGACAAGATAAGCCCCAGACTCAGGGGATAATAGGCTATGAAACAACATTCCCTGCTGCATGGGGGATAAGGGGTAAATAGCTTCAACAGTTTTAGCGTTCATTATTCCTTGTCAGTTAGGTATATTAACAATTTGAGAAAAATCTCCTCAAGTTAATTTTAATTAAGTTAAGATTAATAACGTAGGGTTGTTTTCAACCTTAACTTTAACTTGTGCAATTTTTACACAATCCCTCTAACCTGATCGTTATACGAATGTTCCCAACCGACTCAACAGTTGTCAACCTCTTACAACACAGAGCAAGCAACCACGCACAAAAACTCAGTTATACCTTTTTAACCAGTGGAGAAACCGAGGAAATAGCACTAAGTTATTCAAACTTGGAATCTCAAGCCAAAACCATCGCGGCACAGTTACAAAACTTAAATATGCAGGGGGAGCGAGCCTTACTCCTATATCCTTCTGGACTCGAGTTTATAGCAGCCTTTTTCGGATGTCTATACGCAGGAGTTGTGGCGGTGCCTGTTTATCCTCCCCAGGGAAAGCAGCCTTTATCTAGACTGGAAGCGATCGCTAAAAATGCTCAAGCTAAAATTATACTGACAACCAGTAACTATAAAGCCGAAATTAAACAATATTTTTCACAAATAAGTAAATTTGACGATTTAACCTATTTAACTACCGATAATCTAGATAGTAGTCTAGGTTTTGACTGGAAAAAACCCAATATTAACAGTAATACCCTGGCCTTTCTTCAATATACATCTGGTTCGACGGGAAACCCCAAAGGAGTGATGGTAAGTCATGGAAACTTACTAAAAAATTCCGCTAATATTTATCAAGCATTTAATCACAACAGCGATAGTCACGGGGTTATCTGGTTGCCACCCTATCATGATATGGGATTAATAGGAGGCATTATACAACCTCTCTATGGGGGTTTCCCAGTAACTTTAATGTCCCCGAGTAGTTTTATCAGAAAACCCATCCGCTGGTTAAAGGCTATTTCCCGTTATCAAGCTACCACAAGCGGGGGACCGAATTTTGCTTATCAACGGTGTTTAGAAACCATTACCCCCCAACAAAAAGCTGAACTAGACTTGAGTAGTTGGCAAGTGGCTTTTACTGGGGCTGAGGCCATCGCTACTCAAACCTTAGAAGAGTTTGCCGAAGCATTTGCCTGTTGTGGGTTTCAAAGAGAAGCCTTTTATCCTTGTTATGGCTTAGCTGAAGCTACTTTATTTGTCACAGGTAAGGTAATGGAGGCAGAAGGAACCGAAAGGCAGGAGATGATCCCCCCAACCCCCCTTACCAAGGGGGGCAAGCTACCCACCCAAACCTTCCAGGAGGGTAATGTGGGAGTTTTGGAGAGGTTGTCTCCCATATCTCTACAGGAAACTTGTGAGTTAAGAGAGCCTAAAATTATTAAAGTTGATAGTAAGGAACTACAAAAAAATAAAGTAGTTCTCACAAGTGAAGAAACAATTAAAACTCAAAAAATTGTTAGTTGTGGTCGACCTGCCATAGACGAAAATATTATTATTGTTGACCCTGAAACTGCCTTACCCTGTCCCCCTGAAACAGTGGGAGAAATCTGGGTTTCCGGGGCCAGTATAGCTCAGGGTTATTGGCAAGATGAAGACGCAACAGAGAAGGCGTTTAATGCTTATTTACCTGATAATAAAAAACCATTTTTACGAACAGGAGACTTAGGTTTTCTACACCAAGGGGAATTATTTGTTACAGGTAGGATAAAAGATATTATTATTATTCGTGGTCGGAATTATTATCCCCAAGATATAGAAAATACTGTAAAAAACTGTCATCCGGCCTTACGTGATCATAGTTGTGTAGCCACCAGCATAACCTCTGAAGAAGGGGAAAAATTAGTAATTATTGGGGAGATTAAACGCAAGCTTGAACAAAAAATTAATTTTCAAGAAATTGTTAACACAATTCGTTCTCATGTTTCTCGAAAACATGGCATTCAAACCAATAAAATAGTTTTGGTAAAACAAGGTAGTATTCCCAAAACATCAAGCGGTAAAATTCAACGCCTAGCTGGTAAAAAAGCTTATTTAGAAAACAATATATCTATAATTTTTCAGGAAGATAGTTCTGAAAAAAATACAAAAGAATCTCAAGAAAAGACAATGAGTCATTCCATAGAGTTGAATAAAACGCAAAAGAGAAAAGATAAAAAATTGTCCGAACTAATCTCATGGTTAAGAAACTACGCCAACGAAAATATTAATTCTCGTTTAATAGATGAACGTCGTTGTATTCCCCCTCATATTGTGCTTGATTTTGGCAATCAAGGACTACTAGGAATGCAGGTTCCCCTGGAATACGGAGGCTTAGGGCTAAATAATGGGGAAACCATGAATGTGATGGAGCAATTAGGAGCAATTGACACAACATTGTCCCTATTTGTCGGCTTAAACAACGTTTTAGGAATTCGTCCCCTACTAAATTTTGGTAGTCCCTCCTTAAGAGAAGAACTATTACCCAGGTTAGCCACAGGAAGAGAACTAGCAGCCTTTGCCTTAACCGAACCCAGTGCCGGATCAAACCCTCAGGCCATCGCCTCTTCTGCCATTCCCCAGTCCCCAGAACAATGGATAATAAACGGGACTAAAATATGGAGTGGTTCGGCGGCTTGGGCTGGAATCATTAACGTTTTTGTGCAGGAAAAAGACTCACAAGGAAATTTTCAAGGAATAAGCGGTTTTACGGTTAAAAGAGGAACTCCAGGACTAAAACAAGGCCCCGAAGCTTTAACTATGGGAATGCGAGGAATGGTACAAAATACCGTTTATTTCAATGATGTTGCTGTTGATGCCTCCCAAAAACTGGGAAATACAGGGGAAGGCATGAAAGTAGCTCAATATGCCATGATGTATGGAAGGTTAACCATCGCTGCGGCCAGTGTAGGTGGGATGAAACGTTGCGCTCAGTTATGGCACCGTTATAGTTCCCGTCGTCAAATTTCTACGGGGCGTTTATTAGAAAATCCTTTGGTTTTAGCCCGTTTAAATGGATTAACCGCAGCTATTACCACTATAGAGACCCTAGTTACCAGTATTACTACATGGTTAGACCAAGGGCAAGAGGTTCCTGTTGAAGCTTATGCTGTGTGTAAAATGGCCGCCCCCGAATTTTACTGGGAAGCAGCAGATAACTTAGTACAGTTTCTTGGGGGTCGAGGGTACATTGAAAGCAATATGGCACCGCAAATATTACGAGATGCCAGAATTTTAAGGATTTTTGAGGGGCCAACGGAAACTTTAACCGCTTTTCTGGGATCAAGAGTCATTTATCAACCAGAATCTTTCAAAACATTTCTCTGTGATACTTTAAGTATGCCTGAGATTTACGAAAGGTTCGAGCAAACAGTTCAGCAAATTCAAGATTACAGACAATCTCCCTTTACAGAGGAAACAAAAACCAAAAATTGGACAGCCATATTATGTGGCGAAGTGGCTATGTGGGGAGTCTTGTTGGCAGTTTTAGAAGCAAAAGCCATGTCAAGCACCTCCGAGTCGTTAAATCGGGCGATCGCCTGGACAAAAGAACATTTTCAACAAAAAATTGCCCAAGGTTTTGCCCAAACCCCTGATGAACTGGTGATTAGTAGTGCTAATAAGACAACAGAATTAATCAGTGATTATGAAAATGCGATCGGTAACTTAGAGCAAACTCTAGCAGGAGAAGATCGCGAAGTAGATGAGTTTTTGAGACTCGGAGACTCGGAGACTCGGAGACTGGGAGACTGGGAGACTGGGAGACTCGGAGACTCGGAGACTGGGAGACTGGGAGACTGGGAGACTAGGCGGAACATTGAAAATTGGTTAATGAACTGGTTAGAGGAAAAATTGAACTTATCTCCTCAAAATATTGATCCAAAGCAAGCATTTGCTGATTATGGTATCGATTCGGTTATGGCTGTGGAATTAGCTCAAGATTTACAGGAATGGCTAGGTTATACACAACAATTAGAAGCTAGTTTAGCTTGGAATTTTCCCACTATTAAATCCCTAGCGCAATACTTAAGCACCATTGAATCTGAGGATGAAATAGTTGAGGAAAAATTCGCCGTGAATGACAGCAAAATTGCCCTTAACGGACAATCACAGGGAACTTCTTCCACAGAAAACCCTGAGATAATTTCAGATATCAGCAACTACTCAGAAGATGAAATACAAACCGCCATTAACCAAGAAATGGCAGAATTAGAGAGTTTATTGAAGGGAGGTTATCCATCTTGAAACAACAGCTTTCCGATGCCCAGAGGATGCTTCTGGCACTCAAACAAGCCCGTTTACAACTAGAAGCCCTTGAACGCCAAAAAAACGAACCCATCGCTATTATTGGCATGGACTGTCGTTTTCCAGGGAATGCCAACAGTCCCGAAGCTTACTGGGAACTATTGCGCAATGGTATTGATGCCATTACAGATATCCCAAGCGATCGCTGGGATGTGGAAAGTTATTATGACTCAGATCCTGAAATTCCAGGAAAAATGTACAGCCGTTACGGTGGGTTTATCGAAGGGGTAGACCAGTTCGATCCCCAATTTTTCGGCATTTCTCCCCGTGAAGCCCTAAGTCTTGATCCTCAGCAAAGATTACTCCTAGAAGTTAGTTATAGGGCATTAGAAAGAGCCGGGCAACCCTTAGACTCCTTACAAGGGAGCAAAACAGGGGTATTTATGGGAATTTGTTTCGATGACTATTCGAGATTTACCCTTAACTCTGGAGATCCCACTCTCATCGATGCTTACAGCAGTTTAGGCAACACTCGTAGTATTGCTGTGGGACGCATTGCCTATGTATTGGGGCTAACTGGACCAGTTATCCAGTTAGATACAACTTGTTCCTCCTCCTTATTAGCAGTACATTTAGCCGCTCAAAGCCTACGTACAGGAGAATCTAATCTGGCCTTAGCTGGAGGGGTTAACTTGATGCTTTCCCCCGAAGTTAGCATCGGTTTTTCTAAATTAAAAGCCCTCGCCCCCGATGGACGTTGTAAAACCTTTGATGAAAAAGCTGATGGTTATGTAAGAGGGGAAGGCTGTGGTATTGTCGTCTTGAAGAGGTTATCCGATGCGATCGCCGATGGGGATAAGATTTTAGGGACTGTTTTTGGTTCAGCAGTCAATCATGATGGGCAAAGTAACGGTTTAACTGCCCCCAACGGTTCCGCACAAGAAACAGTTATCCGTCAGGCAATAGAAAATGCTAAAGTTGACCCCACCCAGATCCAATATGTAGAAGCTCACGGGACAGGTACATCTTTGGGTGATCCTATCGAAGTATTAGCCTTGAGTAAAGTATTAGGAAAAAACAGAGAACAGGATAACCCGATTAATATTGGCTCAGTAAAAACAAATTTTGGTCATCTAGAATCTGCTGCTGGGGTAGCAAGTTTAATCAAAGTTATTTTATCACTGCAACATCAGGAAATCCCCCCACATCTACATTTTAAAAACCCTAACCCTTATATTCCCTGGGAAAAACTACCCATAAATGTTCCTACAAAATTAACACCTTGGCCCGCTAAAAAAGGTCGTCGTTTAGCCGGGGTTAGTTCCTTTGGCATGAGTGGGACGAATGTTCATCTTATTCTTGGGGAAAGTCCAAAAGTTGAGGAAAATATTGAAACACAAAATGTTGAATCTTCCTTACATTTATTAACTCTATCAGCTAAAACAGAAACCGCCTTACAAGCACAAATAGAACAATATAAAACTTATTTAAACACTCATCAAAATATTCCTTTTGCTGATATTTGTTACAGTGCCAATAAACGGCGATCGCATCACAATTATCGTTTCAGTATTGTAGCCAGTTCCACATTAGAAGCAGCAGAAAAACTAAATAATTCCCTATATCCAAATAGCCCCCCCTTAACAAGGGGCAGTTCCGGGGGATCTCCTTTCTATAGCCCCCCCTTAACAAGGGGAGGTTGGGGGGGATCTTCTCCTCCTATTGCTTTCTTATTTACGGGACAAGGTTCTCAATATGTAGGAATGGGACAACAACTTTATCAAACTCAACCTACTTTTAAAACAACTGTTGATCACTGTTGCGATATTCTTCAGTCTTATTTAGGATGGGATCTTAAAGAGGTTATTTTTAGTGAACAGGGAACAGGGAACGGGGAACAGGAGACGGGGAGACTTGGAGACGGGGAGACTTGTTATAATCTAGATTCAACAATTAATACTCAACCTGCTTTATTTGTTATTGAATATGCTTTAGCAAAGCTATGGCTATCTTGGGGTATTCAACCTAACATTATGATGGGTCATAGTATTGGGGAATATGTAGCAGCAACTTTAGCTGGTGTATTTAGTTTAGAAGATGCTTTAAAACTGATTACTGCTAGAGGAAGATTGATGCAAAAACTTCCTCAAAATGGCTCAATGATTGCTGTTTTTACGGACTTAGAAACTGTAGAAAAAAAGATTAGTAATTATAAAAATCAAGTTTCAATTGCTGCTATTAATCATCACAAAAATATTATTATTTCTGGTAATAATACAGCTATAAAAGAAATTATAGGTAAGTTAGAATCTCAGGGTATAAAAAGCCAAGTTTTAAATGTTTCTCATGCTTTCCATTCTCCCATGATAGAACCCATGTTAAGAGAGTTTGAAGCTATTGCTAAACAGATAAATTATTCACCACCTAAACTAAAATTAGTTTCCACTGTCACAGGAACAGTGATGAGCGATGAAATAGCAACACCTAAGTATTGGTGTCGTCAGATTGTAGAAGCAGTAAAATTTTCACAGGGAATGGAATATTTAGTAGAACAAGATATCAAAATATTTCTGGAAATCGGTGCAAAACCAACTTTATCAAATATTGGACAAATAGTTATTGAAAATAGCAATAAAGATCAAGATTTTTCCTTCTTAGCTAGTTTGCATCCGAAACAGGAAAATTGGCAAACAATTTTATTTACTTTAGGGCAACTATATGTTAATGGTTTTTCAATTAATTGGGAAGAATTTTATAAATATAGTCAAATAAATTATATTAATAATCTGCCAACTTATCCCTTTCAAAAACAACGTTTTTGGCTAGAAAAGAAAGTAAATAGAAGTTTTCTTAATCAACAAAAGCAGCAACATCCTTTATTGGGACAAAAAATAAATTTAGCTGGTTCAAAAAACATCTATTTTGAAAATCAAATAAGTGAAAATATACCTATTTTTTTGAGAGAGCATCGAGTATTTGATACAGCTATTTTGCCATTGGCAGGATTTTTAGAAATAGCTTTAACAGCAGGTATTAATATATTTAAGACTCAGGAATGTTATCTGGAAGATGTTGTTATTCAACAAGGATTAATTTTACCACCTGATACTATTAAAACTATTCAAATTAATCTTGTTTCAGAAACAACGAATAATTACAGTTTTGAAATTTATAGTTTAAATAATGAACAAGATCAAGACAATGATTGGATATTACATAGTAGTGGTCAATTAAAACAAAAACAGATAGTAACATCAACTATTAATTTAGAAGAAGAAAAAGAGAGATTTTCTCAAGGTTTACAGATAGATGATTATTACCAGAAATGTCAGGAAAGAGGTATTAACTATGGTAAACGTTTTCAAGGAATTAAACATATTTATAAACTAGAAAGAGAAGCATTAGCTTATATTGAACTCCCCCTGGAAATAATTAATAGTTCTGCTTATCAAATACATCCTATATTATTAGATAATTGTCTGCAAGTTACTGGCATAGTTTTAATAGAAGAAAACTCATTAGAGACTTATTTACCTGTTGCTTTGGAAAGTTTTGTTTCAGACAATAAGCAAGATATCAATAGTTCAAAAATATATACATATGCAAAACTAAATACAGAGAAAAATAGTATTGATTTAAAACTATTGAGCGAAAATGGAGAAGCGATCGCTGATATAAAAGGACTAAAATTAAGGAAAGCTAGTCCAGAAACTTTATTAGGAAAGGAAGAGAATGATAGCTTAGAAAACTGGTTGTATGGGGTTAAATGGAACAAGCAACCCCTAACAGCAAATATTTTATTAAACCCTCAAAAGATTGAAAGTTATCTTGAACCTAAACTACAAAATTTAAAAGACAAATCTGATGTTATTGAGTATCAAGAACTTTTATCTGAGTTAGAAACTATTAGTTTTAACTATATATTAGAAGCATTTTTAAAACTAGGCTTTAAATTTGAACTAGAAACCCGTTTTACTAATTCTCAGTTACAAGAAAAATTGGGAATTTTACCAACTTATAAGAGGTTATGCGATCGCCTACTAAATATCCTTGCTGAAGAAGGTATTTTAAGAAAAATAGGGGAAGAATGGCAAGTTATTAAGGTTTTTGAGGGAACAGGGAACAGGGAACGGGGAACAGGAAAATCACCTGATAGTTCTGCTGAACTAACTTTGTTACAGCGTTGCGGTTCCCAACTTGCGGAGGTGTTACGGGGAGACTGTGATCCGGTGCAACTATTGTTCCCGGATGGAGACTTAACCCTGACAACACAACTGTATCAGGAGTCTACAGGGGCGAAAATGATGAATAACCTGGTAAAACAGGTTATATTAACAGCATTAAGCAATAAAACCCCAGAGAGTCCCCTAAAAATTCTAGAGATAGGTGCAGGTACAGGGGGAACTACAGCTTATGTACTTCCTGAACTAGATCAGTTGTCAACTGAGTATGTTTTTACAGATGTTTCTTCATTATTCACCGAAAAAGCTCGTCAACAGTTTCAAGCTTATTCATTCGTTGATTATCGTGTTTTAGATATAGAAAAAGACCCAACAACTCAAGGCTTTCTCCTACAACATTATGACATCATCCTTGCTGCTAACGTAGTACACGCTACCCAAGACTTACAGCAAACCCTTACCCATATCAGACAGTTACTAACGTCTCAGGGAATGTTAGTCTTATTAGAAGGAACTCGCCCCCTACGTTGGCTAGACCTTATTTTTGGCTTAACAGAAGGTTGGTGGAGGTTTACAGATACCGACTTACGGCCAACCTATCCCTTAATATCCCCTTCTCAGTGGCAGCAACTCTTAGAAAAAAATGGTTTTGTTGAGTCTATTGTTTTGTCCCCCGACTCTAACCCTGATAGTTTCCTTTCCCAACAAGGGGTTATGGTGGCCAGAAATGCAGAAGATATTAATACTGAGGCAAAAAATTGGTTAATTTTAGGCGATCGCCAAGGGATAGCGAGTCATCTAGTGCAAACATTGGAAAGCAAAGGAGAAAACTGTATTGTTGCCTACTCTGACAGTCACTATCAACAGATAGGAGCAAAAGACTATCAGGTTAACCCCCAAAATGAGCAAGATATATCGAGATTATTAGAAAAAAAACAATTTGACCAGATTATCTACCTTTGGGGTTTAGATGATCCATCGGAAGAAGATTTAACTATAGATACCTTAGAAACTGGATCAGAAAATCATTGTCGTAGTATTTTACAGTTGATCCAAAATTCCTATAACAAACCTCCTCGCTTCTGGTTAGTGACAAAAGGAGTTATGGCAACAGATAAAAATGATCCTGTTGTCAGTATTACTCAATCATCCTTATGGGGGCTAGGAAAAGCGATCTCCTTAGAACATCCTGAGTTTAACAGTGTCTGTGTTGATTTAGAGATTAATACAGAATTAAAACAACAGGTTAAGGTCTTATTAGAGGAAATTAACGCAAATTCTCCAGAAAATCAAATAGCATTTAGTAAAAACACTCGTCATGTAGCAAGGTTAGTTCCCCAAAAACTTTCTACAGCGACAACACAACCCCGTCAGTTAACTATTAGCCAACGGGGAACCCTAGAAAACTTACAATGGCAACCCCTAAACCGTCATTCCCTCAAGTCAGGAGAAGTAGAGATCCGTGTTAAAGCAACAGGTTTAAACTTTAGGGATGTACTCAACGCCTTAGACTTGTATCCAGGGGATGCAGGCCCCTTGGGATGTGAATGTGTAGGGGAGGTTATCAGTAAAGGGGAAGATGTTGAACTTATGAACATTGGCCAGGAAGTTATGGCGATCGCTTCTGGAAGTTTTAGGGACTATGTAATAGTTGACGCAGGGATGGTAACTCCTAAACCTGACAGTTTAACGATAGAAGAAGCAGCTACCATTCCCGTTACCTTTCTAACGGCATACTATACCTTACATCACCTAGCCAAGATAAAAAAAGGCGATCGCGTATTAATTCACGCCGCAGCTGGAGGGGTGGGACAAGCAGCTATTCAAATAGCCCAAAAAGTAGGTGCTGAAGTCTTTGCTACGGCCAGTGTTGGTAAATGGAATACCCTGAGACAGTTAGGGGTAAGTCATATTATGAACTCTCGGACATTGGACTTTGCAGAAGAAATTTTGACTATTACAGAAGATGAAGGGGTGGATATTGTCCTAAATTCTCTTTCAGGGGAGTTTATTTCCAAAAGTTTCGCTATTTTAAAAGATAACGGGCGTTTTGTTGAGATTGGTAAAAGTTTGAAGTTAGAAGGCAAATATCCTACCCAACCATCTCAGGAGGAGATCCCCCCAACCCCCCTTGGTAAGGGGAGCCAGCTACCTACCCAACTCTCCCAGGAGGGGAAAGCAGAGGGGTTAGATATTCATTCTCAACTAAAACCTGATGCTGCTTATTTCCAAGTGGATATGTTTAAAGTGTGTCAAGAGGAACCAGAGTTAGTTCAGTCGATGTTGTGTCATTTGAGGGAACAGTTGCAAACAGGTAACTTTCAACCTCTCTCTTATCAAGTTTTTCCCAGAGAAGACGCTATTTCCGCCTTCCGTTATATGCAGCAAGCTAAACATACAGGAAAAGTTATTGTTTCTTATTCTGATAGGGAACTGGGAGACTGGGAGACTGGGAGACTGGGAGACTGGGAGACTGGGAGACTGGGAGAGTCGGAGACTGAGGGAAATGATCAGTCTTCGTTGAAATTTTCTGAAGATGGAACCTATCTTATAACTGGAGGACTAGGTGACTTAGGTTTATTAGTTGCTCAGTGGATGATAGAAAAAGGAGCCAAAAATATAGTTTTAATGGGTCGTAATGAGCCAAAATTAGAACAAAAACAGAAAATAAAAGCACTAGAAACTCTAGGAGGCAATATTACTATTGCTCAAGGAGATGTCTCCAACAAAGAACAACTAGCAACCATCTTAAAAGCCATCTCCCCGTCCCCCCATCTCCCCGTCCCCCATCTCCCCGTCCCCCCTCTCCCCCTCTCCCCTCTCTCCCCTAAAAGGGATCATTCACGCAGCCGGCGTATTAGACGATGGAGTTCTCAAACAACTTACCTGGGAACGGTTTAATAAGGTGATGTCCCCGAAAGTTCAAGGGGCCTGGAACCTACATAACTTAACCAAAGATAAACCCCTAGACTTTTTTGTTCTCTTTTCCTCCGCAGCTTCCTTACTAGGTTCTCCTGGACAAGCTAACCACGTCACTGCTAATACATTTCTAGATACCTTAGCCCATTATCGGCGATCGCAGGGACTACCGGCCTTAAGTATTAACTGGGGTTTGTGGTCAGATATTGGGGCTGCAGCCAAACGTCAAGTCAAACGTCAAGGAGTTGGAGCGATCGCACCTGATGAGGGAATCACCATTTTAGAGATGTTAATGAAAGACTCTTTAGCACAAGTAGGTGTTGTTCCCATCAAATGGGATGAATTTTTACAAATTGAACAAAATATACCATTTTTTAGCAACTTTAAGCAGCAAAAAGCGACATCAACCAATAGTAGTAGCAATTTTCTGCAACAATTAGAAGATATTCCCCCAGAAGAAAAAGAAAATTATTTAAGGGAGCATATTCGTGCAGAAATATCACAGGTTCTAGGTTTCAACCCTTCTGATGTCGATATGGAAATAGGCTTTTTTGATCTGGGAATGGACTCTTTAACTGCAATGGAGTTTAAAAACCGCTTACAAAACACCTTTGCTTGTACCTTCCCTTCAACCATAGCCTTTGACTATCCCACCGGAGACGCTTTAGTTAGTTATATAGCTACAGAAGTCCTCCAACTAACAGAAGAAACCATCGAACCATTAGAAGAAGATGATACAGAAAATCTATCTCAAGACGATATTGCTGACTTGTTAGCCCAAGAACTTTCAGAAATTCAAGGAGGTGACGAATAATGGCAGAAAATAAAGATTATGCAGCCCTAATGCAGAATGCTTTAAAAGAACTGCGACAAATGCGGGCTAAACTCAAACAGTTAGAAGAAAGTAAAAGTGAACCCCTAGCCATTATTGGTATGGGTTGCCGTTTTCCTGGCGCCGATAACCCCACTCAGTTCTGGCAGTTATTAAAACAGGGAAAAGATGCCATTACTTCTGTGCCTTCAGATCGCTGGAATGTCGATGAATACTACGATAGCGATCCCAAAACCGTCGGCAAAATATGTACCCGTTATGGGGGGTTTATTGGACAGTTACAGGAGTTCGATCCAGAATTTTTTGGCATTTCTCCCAGGGAAGCTATTAGTATAGATCCCCAACAACGTCTATTATTAGAAGTCAGTTGGGAAGCATTAGAAAATTCTGGTATTATCCCGAAAAACCTGGCAGGTACTCAAACAGGGGTGTTTATAGGCATAAGTAGTAATGATTATTCCCAGCAGTTGTTAACCCGTGAAGTGGATGATATCGATGCTTACTTAGCTACAGGAAACTCTCATAGTGTAGCCGCCGGACGACTTTCTTTTTTATTGGGTTTAACAGGCCCTAGTTTAGCCGTTGATACCGCTTGTTCATCTTCCCTAGTAGCAATACACCTCGCTTGTCAAAGCTTACGTAACCTGGAATGTAAAACAGCTATAGTAGGAGGAGTTAATCGCTTAATTTCCCCCGAATTTAGCATTAATTTCTCACAAGCGCAAATGTTAGCCCCCGATGGTCGTTGTAAGACCTTCGATGGCAGTGCAGATGGTTTTGTCAGATCCGAAGGTTGTGGGGTAGTTGTCTTAAAACGTCTCGAACAAGCTTTAGAAGATGGGGATAATATCTTAGCCGTCATTCGGGGTTCTGCGGTTAACCAAGATGGACGTAGTAGCGGTTTAACAGTGCCTAATGGTCCCTCTCAACAAACCGTGATCCGTCAAGCATTAGAAAACAGCAAGGTTGATGCTTCTGACATAAGTTATATTGAAGCACACGGCACAGGAACATCTCTCGGCGATCCCATTGAAATAGGGGCGTTAGGGGCTATTTTCAGCAAAACCCATTCCCCACAGCAACCCTTAATAGTGGGTTCGGTGAAAACCAATATTGGTCATTTAGAAGCGGCCGCAGGTATTGCCGGGTTAATTAAAGTTATCTTATCTTTGCAACATGAAGAAATACCCTCACATCTACATTTTCAAAACCCTAGTCCCCATATCAACTGGAATGAGTTGCCTATTACTGTTCCTAGTCAAGCTACACCCTGGAAACGTAGTGAAAACAAAAGGTTAGCCGGGTTAAGTTCTTTTGGGTTTGGTGGTACAAACGCTCATGTTATTTTAGGGGAAGCGTCGCCAAAGGTTGTTGAAACCCCAAAAGTTGACCGTCCCTTACATTTATTAACCCTATCAGCTAAGACAGAAACGGCTTTAAAAGCACAAATAGAACAATATAGAACCTATTTAAACAATCATCAAAATCTTTCTTTTGCTGATATTTGTTACAGTGCAAATAAGGGGCGATCGCCTTTTGATTACCGTTTTAGTATTGTAGCTGGTTCCACAACAGAAGCATTAGAAAAAATAGATAATACCCTATCGCCAAATAACCCGTCTTTGTCAAGGAAAGGTTGGGAGGGATCTTCTCCCAATAGCCCCCCTTTGGGAAAAGGAGGATCTTCTACAAATAGCCCCCCCTTAGTAAGGGGGGGTTGGGGGGGATCTTCTCCGGCCATTGCCTTTCTATTCACTGGACAAGGTTCGCAATATGTAGGAATGGGACAACAACTATATCAAACTCAACCCACTTTTAAAGCAACAGTTGATCATTGTTCTGATCTTCTTCAAGTTTATTTAGGATGGGATATTAAAGAGGTTATTTTTGGTAAAGAGGAAATAGACTATCCCCCCCAACCTCCCCTTAGTAAGGGGGGAGGGCAACAGGGAACAGGAGAAAATTCTTATAATCTAGATTCAACCATTAATACTCAACCTGCTTTATTTGTCATAGAATATGCTTTAGCAAAACTGTGGCTATCTTGGGGTATTAAACCTGATATGATGATGGGTCATAGTATTGGGGAATATGTAGCAGCAACTTTAGCTGGTGTATTTAGTTTAGAAGATGCTTTAAAACTGATTACTGCTAGGGGAAGGTTAATACAGGAACTTCCTGAAAATGGCTCAATGGTTGTTGTTTTTGCTCCTTTAGAAACAGTAGAAAAAGCAGTTGCTTCTTATCAAGATAAAGTTTCCATTGCTGCTATAAATCATCATCAAAACATAGTTATTTCTGGTGAAGGCGAAGCTATACAAGAGATTATTGAGCAACTAGAATTAAACGGTATTCAAAACCAAACATTAAAAGTTTCTCACCCTTTCCATTCTCCCATGATGGAACCCATGTTAAAAGCATTTGAAACTATTGCCAAACAGATAAAATATTCATCCCCTAAAATTAAAATAGTTTCCACTGTAACAGGAACGGTTATAACTGAGGAAATAGCCACACCCGAATACTGGTGTCATCAGATCAGAGAAACAGTAAGATTTTCACAAGCAATAGAATGTTTAATAGATAAAGATATTAAAATATTCCTCGAAATAGGAGCAAAACCAACTTTATTAAATATGGGAAAAACAGTTGTTGAAAATAGTAATAAAGCACAGAATATTTGCTGGTTAGCTAGTTTACATCCAAAGCAGGAAAATTGGCGAACAATGTTATTGACTTTGGGAGAATTATATGCTAAGAAATATGTTATTGATTGGGAGGAATTTGACAAAGATTATCCTAGAAACTATCTTAATAATTTACCAACCTATCCTTTTCAACGAGAAAAATATTGGTTTACATCATCATCAACAAAACCCAACAAAAATAAGCAAATAAAAGGACATCCTTTGCTCGGTAATCAATTAATTTTAGCAAAATCTGATACTATTTTATTTGAGAGTGAAATTAGTCAAGATGAACCTAATTTTTTACAAGATCATCGTGTCTTTGATAAGGTTATTCTTCCAGGTGCAGGATTTTTAGAAATGGCACTAAGCGCAGGAATTAAAGCTTTAAACACTCAAGCTATTATCCTAGAAAGTGTTGCTATTCAAAAGCCTTTGATATTGCAAGAGGATAGTGAGAAAAAAATCCAAACATTTTTAACACCAAAAGAAGATGAGAATACATATATATATGAAATATTTAGTCAAGAAGAGTCTAACTGGAAACTTCATGCAAAAGGACAATTTTTGTCAACTGAGAATAAGATAATAAAAGCTAACTTGAACGATATAAAAGAAGAATGTAATATCCTAGTAGATACGGTGGAATATTATCAAAAACTAGCTCAAAGAGGTGTTCATCTTGATACTAACTTTCAAGCTATAAAAAAACTGTGGAAAAATAAATCAGAAGAATCATTAGCAGAGATATCTTTACCAGAAAAAATACTTTCTCAAACTAACCCTTATACCATTCATCCTGTCTTGTTAGACGCTTGTTTTCAGGGGATAGGTATTACCTTATTAGAAGAAGATCAAAATATAACTTATCTTCCTATTGGTTTAGATAAATTTACTCTTTATGAAAACACTTCCCATACTCATTTATGGAGTCATGTTAAACTACGATCCCGTAAGTCTTCTATACAACATACTTTAATTGCAGATGTTGAAATTATAGAACCTCAAGGAACTATTATTGCTACTGTTGAAGGGATACAACTTAGCCCTGTTAGTCCCGAAACTTTGTTTGCTAGTTCACAGAATACTTACACAGACTGGCTTTATGGGATAGAGTGGCGACAAAAACAAATTTTCACAGCATCCTCTGAACACTTTCTCACCCCCCAGAAAATTAGCGATCGCCTGACTCCTCGTTTCACAGAATTAGTAAATAAGACTGAAATAACTTATTATCAGCAATTATTGCCAAAATTAGACCATTTAAGCCTAAAATATATTATCCAAGCATTTCAGGGCATGGGCTGGAAGTTTACCGAAAATCAAAGCTTATCAAAACAGTCTCTAACCATTGCGAAAAAATATCAGAGATTAACAGATTATCTCCTTAAAAATCTCACAGAAGCAGGAATTTTAAACAAAATAGACGATCATTGGCAAGTAATTAAAACGTCAAACTCTGCAACCATTGAAAGGCAAAAACAAGAGTTATTAAAAGAATATCCCTTTGCCGAAATAGAATTAACATTACTCCATCGTTGCGCTTCTCAACTAGCACAAGTTTTACAAGGAAAATGCGATCCAGTGCAGCTACTATTTCCCCAAGGAGACTTAAGCACCGCTACCCAGTTGTATCAAGACTCTCCTGGGGCGAAGATGATGAATACTTTAGTACAAGAAACCCTTAGTGTTGCCCTGGAAACATTACCTCAAGGTAAAAAAGTTCGTATTTTAGAAATAGGAGCCGGAACCGGAGTAACAACGGCTTATTTATTACCTTATCTCGATTCAGCACAGACAGAATACTGTTTTAGTGATATATCGCCTATTTTTAGTGAAAAAGCGAAACAAAAATTTTCTGATTATTCCTTTATTAGTTACCAAACCTTAGATATTGAACAAGATCCTCAAAAACAAGGATTTTCAGCAGAATCTTACGATATTATCGTTGCTGCTAACGTTTTACACGCTACAGAAAACCTAGAAGAAACTATAAACCATGTTCATCAGTTATTAGCCCCGAAAGGGATGTTATTGTTGCTAGAAAATACCAGTGCTTTGCTGTGGTTGGATCTGATCTTTGGGTTAACAGAGGGATGGTGGAGGTTTAATGATGAAGTAAGGAATGATTATCCCTTGATATCTGCCCAAAAATGGCAAAAATTATTAATTGACAGAGAATTTGAACATACAGCTATTCTGAAACCAGAACAAAAGCAAGGGGAAACAGTCTCACAACAAAGCATTATTTTAGGACAGAAAAAAGCTTCTGCTCCGAAAAATTGGTTAATATTAGGAGATAAAGATGTTTTTGCCGAGAATTTAGTTAATTATTTACAAGAAAAAGGACAATATGCCATACTTAGTCAAGAAATAGATAATTTAGATGAATTTCAACACATTATCTATCTAGGAAGTTTAGACAGTCCCGAACCCTCTAACCTAACTACCCAAGACTTAGAAACAGCTTCTGAAATAGGCTGTACTAACGTTTTAACCCTTGTCCAAACCTTAGCAAACTCATCTACACCCCCCACACTGTCAATAGTAACCAGGGGTGCAGTATCCACAGAAACAGAGGATATTTTACCAGGGTTAACAGAAGCTTCATTATGGGGAATAGGAAAAGTTATTAATTTAGAGCATACTCAATTAAACTGTAGATGTATTGATCTTGATACTAAAATTGCTCCAGAAAAACAAATTCAAGCCCTATTAAGCGTCATTGAGTCAACAGAAAAAGAAACGCAAGTTGCTTTAAGAGATGATCAACTTCAGGTATCAAGGTTAGTACGTCATGGAAAAATTGAGCCATATAAACTAGAAATTCCTCAGAATGAAGCCTTTAAGTTAGATATTTCACAAAAAGGGACTCTCAGCAACTTAGAGCTTGTTCCAACGTCACGTATATCTCCTGAGCAGGGTGAAGTAGAGATTAAAGTAGGAGCAACCGGACTCAACTTCATCGACGTTTTAGACGGGTTAGGGTTACTACCATTTGAGAGAGAATGGTTTGGGGTTGAATGTGTCGGGGAAGTGGTGAGGGTTGGAGAAGGAGTCAATGAACTAAAAAAAGGCGATCGCGTTTTAGCGTTAGCCCCAGGTAGTTTTAGTCAGTATGTCACCATAACCACCCAGTTAGTTAGCCATTGCCCCAAAAACTTAACCATTGAAGAAGCAGCGACTATTCCAGCCAACTTTTTAACCGCTTACTATGCCTTACATCGTCTAGGGAAAATTAAAAAAGGCGATCGCATCCTCATTCATTCAGCAGCCGGGGGAACAGGGATGGCCGCCCTACAAATAGCTCAACAAGTAGGAGCAGAAGTATTTGCCACAGCTAGTCCCAATAAATGGGAGTTTCTCAAGTCTTTGGGGGTGAAAAACGTGATGAACTCTCGAACATTAGACTTTGCAGCAGAAATTTTGACTATTACCGAAGGGAAAGGGGTTGATGTGGTGTTTAACTCCCTCTCAGGAGAGTTTATTACAAAAAGCTTCTCTGTATTAGCTGATGAAGGGCGTTTTCTAGAAATAGGTAAACGAGATATTTGGACAAGGGAACAAGTTCATAAAGTTAAACCCAATGCCTCTTACTTTGCCATAGACTTACTTACTATTGCGCAACAGCAACCGCAACTTATTCAGTCGATGCTTACTGAGTTAAAACAAAAGTTTGAGGAAGATCGCTTAAAACCCTTACCTCGTAACGTCTTTCCCATAGAGCAAACTATTCAAGCTTTCCGTTATATGCAGAAAGGAAAGCATATTGGCAAAATAGTTGTTTCTTATAACCCAGAATTAAAAAATATTAGTAGTTCTGAGCAATTAAACAACATATCTGTAGGGGCGAACGGCCGTTCGCCTATACAAAAAATGCCTTTAGGTTTTTCTGAAGATGGAACCTATCTTATTACTGGAGGGTTAGGAGGTTTAGGTTTATTAGTAGCTCGCTGGATGATAGAAAAAGGAGCCAAAAATTTAGTATTGATGGCAAGAAGTAAAGCCAACTCCCAGCAAAAACAAGAAATACAAGCCTTAGAAGCTTTAGGAGGCAATATTACCGTTGCTCAAGGAGATGTCTCCAACAAAGAACAACTAGCAAACATCTTAGAAAACATCCAAACCACCACCCCCGTCCCCCCTCTCCCCAACCTCCCCTCTCCCCGTCCCCCCTCTCCCCGTCCCCCCCTCTCCCCAACCTCCCCTAAAGGGTATCATCCACGCTGCCGGAGTATTAGACGACGGAGTATTACTACAAATGAACTGGGAACGGTTTAATAAGGTAATGGCTCCCAAAGTACAAGGAGCTTGGAACCTTCATAACTTAACCAGAGATAAACCTTTAGACTTCTTTATCCTTTTCTCATCAGCCGCTTCCTTATTAGGTTCTCCCGGACAAGGAAACCACGTTGCGGCGAATACATTTCTTGATAGCTTAGCTCATTATCGGCGATCGCAGGGACTACCGGCCTTGAGTATTAACTGGGGTGTGTGGTCAGATATTGGGGCAGCAGCCAAACGCCAAGTAGACGCACAGATGAAAGCCCGAGGTATTGGGGCGATCGCTCCCCAACAAGGGTTAGATATCTTAGAAAAACTATTTACAGAAGAATCTACTCAAGTAGGGGTTGTTCCCATTAACTGGCCACAGTTTTTGTCTTCTGGGGCAACATCTCCCTACTTTGAAGACTTTGCCCAAACTAAGGAAACTAAACAAAGAGAAGCATCAGAGTTACGCCAACAATTAACCGATATTCTGCCACAAAATCGTCTTTCTTTCCTCGTTAACCACTTACAAGAGGAAGTTGCTCCCATTCTTGGACTGAAAACTAACCCCAACCCCCAACAAGGCTTTTTTGACCTGGGAATGGACTCTTTAATGGCAGTGGAAATGAAAAACCGTTTAGAAACAGGTTTAAGCGTAACCCTTCCCTCAACGGTTATTTTTGAATATCCCACCATTAACGCCTTAGCTGAATATTTAGTTGAGGAAATGTTTCCTTCTCAGTGGGAGTCAACAGGTGTTAAGACCAAAATAAACAACGAAGAAACTTCCCTTTCTCAAACCTTAGAAGAAGATATAAATGCTTCTCAAACCCTAGAGGAAGATAGTGCCATCGCCCAAGAATTAGAAGAATTAGAAAATTTATTAAAAAACAGAAACAATGACTGAATCATCAACCTCACAACGTATCCTAGCAGCCCTTAAAGAAGCTCGCAACGAACTCCAAGCCGTGGAACTGGCTCAAAATGAACCCATCGCCATAGTTGGTATGGCAGGAAGGTTTCCAGGGGCAAAAAATTTGGACGAATTTTGGCAAAATATCTGTAATGGGGTTAATTCTATCGATTTTCTCTCTCAATATGAGTTATTAGCCCATGGAGTTGACCCCGAAACCGTTAATGACCCCAACTATGTCAACGCCTATTCCAGTTTTGAGGGAATAGATAGCTTTGATGCGCCCTTTTTTGGCTATTCTCCTAGAGAAGCAGAAGTTATTGACCCCCAACATCGTGTGTTCCTGGAATGCGCCTGGGAAGCCCTAGAAAATGCAGGTTATGACCCCGAACGTTATGGGGGTGCGATCGGAGTATTTGGGGGCGCAGCACTCAATAGTTATCTGGTTAACTTGTATGGCAATAGTAACCTGAGACAGTCTCTAAATAAAACTCAGGTGGTGATCAGTAATGTCATGGGGTTAATGCCCACCAGGGTTTCCTATAAACTGAACCTAAAAGGGCCTAGTTGTGGGGTGCAAACAGGTTGTTCTACGTCCCTTGTCTCTGTTCATTTAGCCTGTCAAAGTTTACGAAGCCAAGAATGTGATATGGCCTTAGCTGGAGGGGTAACTATTGGTACAATGGGAAAATCAGGCTATCTTTACCAAGAAGATAGTATTGCTTCCCCCGACGGCTTTTGTCGTGCTTTTGATGCCAAGGGGCAAGGGACTGTGTTTGGTAATGGGGTGGGTATTGTAGTTTTGAAACGGTTATCTGTTGCCCTAGAAGCAGGAGATCATATTTATGCCCTTATTAAAGGTTCTGCTATCAATAACGATGGTTCGCAAAAAGTGGGACTAACTGCCCCTAGTGTTATAGGACAAGCAGAAGTTATCGAAAAAGCTCTTCAAAAAGCTAGAGTTGAACCAGAAACGGTTAATTATATCGAAACTCACGGCACAGGAACTCCTCTGGGTGATCCTATTGAAATGTCTGCTTTAACTAAGGTGTTTCGAGACAGTAAACAACAAGAAAAGTTTTGTGCGATCGCTTCTGTGAAAACTAATATCGGTCATTTAGATGCAGCAGCAGGTATTGCAGGTTTAATTAAAACTGTTTTAGCCCTAAAAAATCAGAAAATACCCCCTAGTCTTAATTTTAGACAGCCTAACCCCCAAATTGATTGGGATAATAATCCTTTTTATGTTAATACTCAACTAAAAGACTGGCAACGAAATGGCAACCCCCGTCGTGCTGGTGTTAGTTCCTTTGGTATGGGTGGAACTAATGCTCATGTTGTTTTAGAAGAGGCAGGGAGCAGTGAACAGTTAACTGTTAGCAGTTGTTTATTATTGTTGTCGGCTAAAACATCAACAGCTTTAGAAACCATAACTAAAAATTTAGCGGATCATTTAAAACAGCATCCAGATATTAACTTAGCTGATGCGGCCTATACTTTACAAATAGGTCGTCAAAGCATGGAATATCGTCATTTTGTCCTTTGTCAGGAAACAGAAGAAGCGATCGCCTCCTTAAAATCAGACCCTCAACCTATTCCTTTATTATCTTCTCCTAAAATAACCTTTCTATTTTCAGGACAAGGCAGTCAATATGTAGGGATGGGGAAAGAACTATACGACACTGAACCGGTTTTTAAACAAGAAGTAGATCGCTGCTGTGACTTGCTTCAAGAGCATTTAGAGTGTGACTTACGGGAGATTATTTTTGGACAAGGAGACGGGGAGACGAGGAGACAAGGAGACGGGGAGACGGGGAGACGGGGAGACGGGGAGACGGGGAGACTTGGAGAAAATTTACAATCTACAATATATGCTCAACCTGCATTATTTGTCATTGAATATGCTTTGACTCAACTGTGGATGTCTTGGGGTATCCAACCCAATGCTATGCTTGGTCACAGTATTGGGGAATATGTGGCAGCAACAATAGCAGGTGTCTTTTCTTTGCAAGATGCTCTCTATCTAGTGGCAATGCGAGGAAAACTGATGCAGGAATGTCCTCCTGGGGCAATGCTTTCTGTTTCTTTATCAGAAGAAAAGTTGAGCAGTTTATTAACAGAAGATTTAGTTATTTCCGCTATTAACGCCCCAAACTTATCTGTGGTATCAGGAACCATAGAAGCGATCGCAATATTAGAAAAACGTTTAACTAGCAAAAATATTGCCTGTCGTTCTCTCCATACTTCTCACGCCTTCCATTCTCCTTTGATGCAGCCTATTACTGGCAAGTTTAAGGACATAATACGGCAAATTTCTCTAAATTATCCTAAATTACCCTTTATTTCCAATTTAACAGGTACTTGGATAACTCCAGAGCAAGCTACTGATCCTGACTATTGGATACAACACCTTCTCCAACCTGTTCGTTTTCATGATGGCATCAAGGAACTATTGGAAACAAGCGATCGCCTTTTCTTGGAAATAGGGCCAGGACGAACTTTAAGCACTTTAAGCAAACAACAGCAAGCAGATATCCCTGTTTTCACCTCCCTACGTCATCCCCAAGAAACCATCTCAGATCAATCATTTATCCTTAATACAGTGGGTAAACTATGGCAAACTGGCGTAGAAATAGACTGGTTAGCCTTTTATCCCCATGAAAAACCCTCTCGCATTCCCTTACCTACTTATCCCTTTGAACGTCAACGTTATTGGGTGGATATATCTCCATCAGAACCAGTTACCCAAACAGAGGAAACCTCTCTAATAAAAAACCCCGATATGGCTGACTGGTTTTATGTTCCTGCTTGGAAACGAATACCATTACCAAAAAATAGTAAAATAGAGTCTCAAAATTGCTTAATATTAACAGATGAAAGTGAACTTTCTAATGCTTTAATTAGTAGTCTTCAAAAATCTAATCAAAATATTGTTACTGTAAGCATTGGAGACGAATTCACACAGATTGCTGAAAAACAATATATTATTAATCCTAAAAGTGCCGAAGATTATCAAAAGCTATGGAAAAGCTTACCTCAAAAACCTCACAAAATTCTTAATTTATGGTTAAATAAAAAAGTTGAAATATTTGAACAATGTCAAGACTTAGGCTTTTATAGTTTAGTCTATTTATCTCAAACTATTGGGCAACAGAAAGAAACAGTAACCATGACTGCGATCGCTGAGGGATTACATGATGTCATTGGCACAGAAACCTTAAACCCTGGTAAAGCAACTATTTTAGGAGCATCTAAAGTCATTTCTCAAGAGTTTCCTAATATTAATTGTCAAACTATTGATATAACTGCTCATAACATATCTATCAACTCTCTACTCACCGAACTATTAACCCCCACTGAGGATACAGTAGTTGCTTATCGAGGCCATCATCGTTGGGTACAAACCTTTGAACCTTTACCCCTTGCAGAAGCAGAGAAAGAGGCTATACCCTTGAAACAAAAAGGAATCTATCTTATTGCTGGCAATTTTGTCGAAGGGTTAGGATTAGTGTATGCTCAATGGTTAAAACAAACTATTAACGCCAAACTGGTACTTATTGGCCCCAAAAACTTACCCCCCCAAACAGAATGGGATCTGTGGTTAGCTACCCATAGTCCTCAAGAAGAGGTAACCCGTTGTGTGCGTCAAATGCAAGCATTAGGGACAGGTGGCACAGAATTCCTCTTTTTTAACGCTGATTTAAGCAATAAAGAGCAAGTAAAAGAAATTATAGACCAAACCATCGAAAAATTTGGGAAAATTGATGGAGTGATTCATGCAGGAACTATGGGCGATCGCTCCAGTTGTCCCCTTCCCCGTCTCACCCCAGAAGAATTCGATCGCCAGTGGAAAACGAAGATAAAAGGGTTATTGGTACTAGAAGAAGTATTACAAGGACACACCCTAGACTTTTACCTGTTACAGTCTTCTTTATCTTCTGTGGTGGGTGGTTTAGGGTTCGCTGCCTATGCTGCGGCCAATACATTCATGGATACTTTCGCCACCCAACGGAACCAAACAGGCTCGACCCCTTGGTATACTCTGAACTGGGATGCTTGTCAGTTAGACGAAGATGTATCCCCAGAGAAAACAGGGTTAGCCTTATTAGACTTAGCTATGACTCCCCAAGAGGTTTGGGACGTTTCGGGACGAATATTAGCCCATGCCTCCCATCCTCAGATTATCGTCTCCCCGGGTGACTTATCAACCCGTATGAACCAGGAGATCGTACCTCCAACATTTGCAGACAGAGAAGCCCTTTCTAGCTACCAAAGACCCAGTTTAAACACTCCTTACGAAGCCCCCCGTAATGACATAGAAGAACAGGTTGCAGAGGCATTACAAGAGCTATTAGGCATAGAAAAAGTCGGTATTAATGACAACTTTTTTGAGTTGGGGGGACACTCTTTATTAGCTATTCAAGCCATTTCTCGTCTAAGAGAGGAGTTTCAAGTGGAGTTACCCATGAGAAAGTTTCTTTTCGAGTCTCCTACCGTTGCTGGTATTGCTAAACTGATTGAAGAAAATCAACCTAGTGAGGATGAGCAACAGGAAATTGCTGATTTATTGGCAGAAGTGGAGAATATGTCCGATGAAGAGTTAGGACTTTAGAATTCTTTACTTTTTCGTTCTACAAGTTGACAATTTTAATTAAAATTAAGGAAAAAAACAATGGATTTTAGTTTATTTTACTTCGATGGCGATGGCTCAGTTGCTCAACCCAATAAATACCGTTTACTGCTGGAAAGTGCAAAATTTGCCGATCAAAATGGTTTTTCTGCTGTATGGATACCAGAACGCCATTTTCACGCCTTTGGGGGATTATATCCCAACCCCTCGGTGGTTAATGCTGCTTTAGCTATGGCTACCGAGAAGGTACAACTGCGAGCAGGTAGCGTGGTGTTACCGTTACACCATCCCGTTAGAATAGCCGAAGAATGGGCAGTGGTAGATAATTTATCTAATGGAAGAGTTGCGATCGCCTTTGCCTCGGGTTGGACAATGGATGAATTTATTCTTTCCCGTGATCTCCATACCCATCGTAAACAAACCATGTGGCGCGGTGTTAAAGCCCTACAACAGCTATGGAAAGGGGAAGGAGTAGAATATGCCGATGCTTCTGGAAGAGCCGTAGAAGCCAAAATTCTGCCCAAACCCATACAACCAGAGTTACCTATTTGGATTACTTGTCAGTCTCCAGAAACCTTTATAGAGGCGGGAAAAATGGGGGCAAATGTTTTAACCTCTTTATTAGGTGGCACTTTAGAAGAAGTTGCGCCAAAAATTAAGCTCTATCGTCAATATTTAGAAAAATCTGGTCATGATCCTGACAGTAAGAAAGTTACTTTAATGATACATACTTTTTTGGGTGAAGAAACAGAAACAGTTAAAGAGAAGGTGAGACAACCCTTTTGTAATTATCTGAAAACCCATTATGATTTACTGGAAAATTTAGCGAAAGGGATGGGGTTAGATGTGAGTTTAAAAAACTTTTCTGAAGATGATCTCGATAGTTTATTACTGTTTGGTGTGGAGGGTTTTATGAAGGGACGTTCATTAATTGGTACTCCTGAAACTTGTGTGCCTTTTATTGCCAAACTGGAAGAAATAGGCATTAATGAAGTGGCTTGTTTAATTGATTTTGTGCAGGATTTTGACACGGTAATGGAAAGCTTACCCTATTTACAGAAACTACATCAAGTTTGCTAAATGAGCTATCAATCTATAGCACTTCTCATACTTATGAGGTACACAGTTTTCTTCGGAGTTCGGAGGCGCGATATTAGGTGTACCTGATGAGTCCGAGAAACGCTATATTTTTGGTTTAACTTTGAAGTTCTTTTCTCCAGAGAAAATAAACAATAAACCATGATCCTATAAAGATTATTGATATTCCAAAAGCTCCTGCTACAATATTAGGAGGTGCGGTAATACCAATGACAGTAAAACGGTATTCTTTAGAGTTTGATTCAACAGGGTTAACGGAAGAAATCACTTGGTAAACTCTTCCTCTTTGGGGATTATGATGTTTATAAATGATTTCATATTCCCCTAAAATAGCTTGTAGAAAAAGCTTTAAGCTCTCTGTTATTTCTTTACTATTTCCTGCAATTCTAGATATTCCATTGGTGAGACTACTAATATTGTTAATAGCTTGTTCATCCAGATATTCTACTCGGGGAATGAGTTTGGTTTTATCGTTACCCCAATCAATATCCTTATTCCAGTTAACTGCTCGTCCCAACCCGTATTTTTGTCCTAGTTGTTTAGGGGTTAGTCCGTAACCCAATGTATGAATAGCTAATTAAGGATTCTTTTTTAATAGTGTTGCTATTTTATCGATCTGTTGTTGTTGTTTACCTCTTGCAATAGTTTCATCTTTATTAAAGGTGTCTGTGTAAAATCCATCAGTGAAAAGAATAATGGATAAACGAGGTTGATTATCTGTTGGTTCTCCTTCTCGATTTACCGGATAAAAACGCTCATCAGAATCATTCGTTAAAAACTCAACTGATTTATAAAGAGATTCATAAATATTCGTTGCTGTGCAGGGGGTTTTATTGGATAAATCCGTATTAAGAAATTTCGTTAGTTCAGTAGATTCTACATTTTGAAAATCATTAAGGTTATCTGGACTAACATTTACAAAAGGTTCTGAAAAGTTACAATTTCCTGTTTTAACTCGATTCCCAAAAGGAACGATAGAAACTTGTGTCTTTCCTTTCCATGTTTTCGCTTCTTCTACAAAGTTTTTTAAAGTATCTATTGCTGCATCATATTTTCTTTGACCTTTGGGAACTTTATTACAGTTTCCTTTACGGTTTAAATCGGTGGAACATTGCATACTTCCACTCATATCAAAAAGGACTATGATATAAGCATCATCGGGAACTGTATCTTGAGGTGATTTCCAGCGAAACTTTATATTAGGGTTTGCTGAAAAAGTTTCTCCAAAATTTATGCCACTTTTGACCAAGAATTTTCTGACAAATCAATAAGTTTTAGTACATAAAAATTGTTTAAAGTATAATCAAAATTAATGAAAGGCGGTTTGATGAGTTCCCCTGTTCTATTATTAGTAAATAAGGACAAAAAAAGCGACAAAAACTGCCTCAGAAGTTTAGAAAGATTGACAACTAAAAATGTAATAGCAATAGATGTAATGGAGGTTTCAGGGAGTTTTGTCATCACGAGATTTAGGCTAAATCTTCATTTAGCTTGTCCAAACTTTCCCTCAATAGCATTACGGAAGCATTCATCGGAGTGGGCTTGTTTCGCTGCCCTGGCGGTTTCAACTGCTTCTCTAACACTTCCTTCTGCCACTTGAAATAAACGATTAGAAATAGCATTTTGAAGCACAGCAGGAACTTTTGCTAGGGTTAGATTCATATAACCTGTAAATCGAGTAGACCACCAATTTTCGGGGGTTCCTTGGACAGCGATTCCGGTGCTAAATTCGTGAATTGTTATTATGGTCATTTGGCTTCATTTCGGGATCTGTAATTAGTTATTTACACTGATTAGGTGGATTGTTTAATATTATTCCTAAACCTTTAGCAATATCACATTTAAGATGGTTATAAGTAGCTCCATCTTTATCTATGAGACCATCAGGTTTTGTTGCTCCTTTACTTTTCTGATATGTTTTAATTCCTTCTAACCAAACTTTCCTATCTGAGTTGATATTTGTTGGATCTATTTGGTTTATCTGATCATAGTCTTTATTTCTTTGAGTTAACAGTTCTGAAATTTGATTGTTAAGACTAGTCTCATAGGTTATTGTATGTTTGGTTTTAAACTCAGTGACTAAAGCGTTTAAAGATTCAAGATTTTTGTTCCAATTTTGGACTTCTGTGGAGTCTGTTGGTAGTATTTGTTGTTGGTTAGTTAAGTCAACTCCATACTGATTACACTGAGTTACTTTTTTCTGATCAAACTCTAATTTTAGTTCATTAACTATATCACATCTCAACCTTTGGTCTGTATTTTCACCTGTCTTTATAATCCCATCTGCCTTAAGGTTTGTAGGAGTATCGTCACTACTCACTCTTGTTTGATATTCTTTAATTGCTGTAAACCATTTTGATTTTTCACCCGTTGCATTTTTTGTAAAAAATGCTAGTTGAAAATCTGATTCAGGGTTTTGCAGTATCTTAATAATTGCTTGTTCAACTGTATTTCTGTTGAAATTTTCCCTATTAACTTTTTCTCTGGGTTTACTATATTTAACAAAATCATTGACTATTTTATCCAAAGCAGGAACGGTAGTTGACATATACTGTTCTTTATCTTCTTTAGTTAATGCTGAGTCTGGATCTAATTGTCTATCAACCCAATTTTTGCTAATTTTAAAGGCATCTTGTCCGATCTTAATTGGTGAAAACTTAAGTCCATCGATCAAAATTATTGTTAAAACAAAAATGATAAGGTATCTAAGCAATACGACTTTACCTGTCTTTTTCTCATCCTCTTTAGGTGTATAAGGTTGAGACCAAAACTGATAAAATTTAATTAATAGCTTAATAATAGATATTATAGTTTTTTCCCACAATGCCAAACGTCTACTCAATTCTATTGTCGGTGAATCTGGAATTTTTATAAACTTATATTTTTTCTCATATTTGGCTTGAAATTTACATTTATTCCAAATTGAAGTAGGTACTTCACCTGTGGCCATCGTATGAAATAAAGCTGATAAAAAATAATTATTTCTATCTTCAAACAATTCTCCCACTTCTCCAAAAAAATCAGCTAAATAGGAATATTTGGAATTTTGGGGGGATCTACCATACCAAATTAATTTAACCATGTCGTCGGTGATAGATTTCCAATTATCCTGACCTAAAATTTGGAGATTTTGATAAGCATAACGTAATTCGTAGCTATCTTTGGGATGAGAATCATTATTAGTATTTGTCTGAATATAATTAAATGTACTCGTTCCTTGAGATAGAATCATTTCTTGCTGTTTATTGTTAGAACTTCCAGATTGTGGTATCTCGTCTTCTAACATTTTTTTTATATGGCTTTCAGACAACGATATATTAGAGTATTTGGGTTGAGAGTAAGCTTCAATTAACGTATTTCTAGCGGTCATATAATTCTTAGCAATCTGGACAATATCGTTGCATAGTTGACGATAATACTTTTGATAAACTGTCCGCCATAATCCATCATTATCTAGTGCAGCTTAGCAAAAATAATCCACCAGTCACTTATGATCTTTAAAGCCCTTAAATTTCCAAACGAACGGCTTAGCAAAATATTGATTAAAGTAATCAATAAAATTGAGAATTTTTTGGGATAGTTCTTCAGTTGAACGGACAGTAATTCTTTTGAGTAAACGCCGGACTAAGATCGAAAACCAACACTCAATTTGATTAAGCCACGATGTATGTTTGGGAATATAAACAAAGCGAATTCGATGAGATTCATCTGATAAAAAATCTGCTCTGCTGTCCATAGATTGCAAAATCCCCTCCTTTCCTTTTCTCCCCAAATCAATAGTAATTCCACAGCTTTCTGCTACTAATTTGACTAAGCTTTCCGATTTATGAGTGTTGAGTTGATCTACAATAAAAATCCATTCTGCTTTTTCATCAATCTTAATCGTTCTCTGGATATGTTCAGAAAAATCTTGTTCTGTTCTTGTCGGTCCAATAGAGGGACTAACAACTTTTCCTCTTGCCACATCCCAGTTCGCAATCAAGCTTAAAGTTCCGTGTCTTTCATATTCAAATTCGATTTTTTCTACTTGTTTAGGCTTGATTCTTTTGTTCGGAAATAATCTCTCAAGAGCTTGAATCCCTGTCATTTCATCTGTACTAATTAAATGAATTCCTTGTTCTAACAAAGTTTTAGCTTCTTGATGAAGTTCACAGATATATTTGACTTGCTTTTTAAATTTTAAGGGATCATCAATTTTGGCATTTAACCAGTAACGAACGAGATGTGGTTGTAATGTCGCTTCTTTTTAAAAAACGCCCCACACTACGGGGGGAAATCTTTTCGACAATTCCTCTTTTTATGGCTTCATCCGCCAACTCTGAAGGTGTCCAATGGCTCACTGGTCTGTCTGATTTTTCACATTCTTCACAAGAGATCGCTACAATCTGGACTACTTGTTCGACCGTAAAGGATTTTGTTGTTCCAGGTCTTGGGCGATCGCTTAAAATTCCTTTGATCAAGACCATTAATGCTTTCTCCGTTACCTGTTGTTCTTCGGCGGCACTCAGTTTTTCTCTCTCCTCAAACCATCGCGATCGCCACTGACGCACTTGTACTCGGTCTAATTCTAATCTTCGACTAATCGAACTATTGCTCTCTCCTGATGCTGCGGCTAAGATTAGCTTGGCTCGTCTAACAAGGCGATAGGGGTTTGTTGTCCCTCTCACTATTTGTTGGAGTACTGTTTTCTGTAGGTTGGAGAGGTTAATTGGCAATGCTTTTATCATGGACATCAACTTCGAGATTCTTCCGTTAGTTTCATTGAAACACATTGTCGTGGCTAGTCACGAAAGTTTCTGTAAAAAATCTGGTGGATTACTTTCGCCAAGCTGCACTAGTGTTAACCAGTTTTTTAATAGGTTTTTTCTTGTTTCTTGAGGTAATTGCTCACCGCAATAAAGAATCTGTCTTGACAACATAAAGGTAAAATCGGGGATTTTTATGTATAGTGGGGGTTATGACCACAAATGCTACCATTGATTCAAAGCTAGTTAGGTGCTTTCCAAGAAAAAGTTTCCCACCCATTCTCAGAATCTGTTTGTAGAACATCTCAAATAAGCGAAAAGGGAAAAATAAAAAGTTGTTCGCGGATACTTTCCGCGAACAAAAACCTCCCTATCTAAAAGAAAGAAATACGCTAACTTTTAAATTAGCTTTGACTATTTTTAAAAAGGAAATTCACTTAATTTTACACTCTTATTAACTTTTTAGACTAACTGGGTCTAATCAAAATATCCCATTTAGGTAAGTGAGGATTACGTTCTAAACGTTTCTCAATTTCCTTCATCTCTTTTTTCGTTAAAGAAATGCCTTTTTGATAAACTTTTTTACTTAACTTAACTATCGGATTTAAGCCTTTCCATGTCATAGTTTTTACCCAAGCTAACATCGTTTGAGCATTTCTCAGAAGTGTTCCGTTCCAATGCCTCTCTAAAATTCCCCAACATCTTTCTATGGGATTATATTTACTGTGATAAGGAGGAAAATATAGTAATTGAATAGATTTCTTAGTTTGGTCGGCAAACTCTACCATTCTCTTCAAAAATTGCCTTCTTATTCCACTATTTTCTGCTCCATTATCAACTTTAATTTGGATGTTCTCTAGTTGCTGCTTTTCAGTTATACTCAGACTTGTCCACCATTGCTCCAAGTTATCTACCATGAAATCACTCGTTTTATAAGAACTTCCAAAAGTTACATAAAGTTGCCCTGTATCTTCATCTACAATCCCACAAGGAACGTATTTTTCTTTAGTTCCCATATCATGATCTTGAGCTTGATTATAACCTCTGGTTTGTCCGCCACGTGAATATTCTCCTATTTCCACAGTTGCTTTACAATCCATACTTAAACGTTTCACAGAAGGGTCTTTTTTTCTATCTTTTTTCTCTATATTCTCGAAGATAGCGTCCGTCTCCGAGATTTTTTTTTAGGTTTAGCTTTTACCACTTTTCTTAATCGATAGCCCAAACGATTTAAAATATCTGCCATTGTCGAAGCAGCAGGAACCTCCTCTCCATTATATCCTAGATTTCTTAATTGTTTAATGGCTTCAGCCGCCGTTAATCTTGTATAGGCAATGGGGTTATTAAATGTGGGGTTTTGTTGTGCGTGAGCTTCGGCTATTTCTTTCAATGATTGGGCAACTATTGGGTATCTTTCCTCCCATTTTTTACATCCACTATTGACTGATTGTAATCCTAAACACACTATCCCAGTTCGTTTTTCATGTAATCCAAGTTGAACATTTTTTCTCCCCCAACCAAACACGATTTCGGTTTGTCTGGCACTTCCTCCACAATACTTGAGACACATTTCAGCTTGAAATGAACGACGCTCTGCTCCCGTCATTTTTGAGGCTGCTAAACGTAAATCATCGACCATCGACGGGGTTAAGGGATGATTTGTCTGTTTTAGCTTCAATTTACTCTCTCTAATCTTTTTACCTCTTCATTTTAATCTATTTCTTCTGTTTTTTCAGACAAGCCAATTATGAAATTTTAAAGTTGTGTACCAAGATCCGCTAACTCTTTGTTCCTTTTATTTCTTGAAAGCCTTTAGTCCAAGCGATTACCCCCTATGGGAAAAGCTTTCTCGGAAATTACCTTAGAGCTATCGCCGATGAACAGTTGGCGAACAATGTCTTCATGATTGAGTGGCTAGTCAAGGCACAACAACAGTTATCTCTTCAACAAAGACTGATTGACCAGCAACAACAACAAATCTCTACACAACAGCAAGAAATTGAAAAATTGAAAGAAGAGAGAGATAAGCTAAAAAACCGTAACTCAAAAAACAGTTCAGTCCCCCCATCATCAGACCAACTAAAAAAGCCTTCTGACAAAAAGAAACGCAAAAAAGGATTTAAACGCGGACCAAAATATGACCACCCAGGGAAGACCCGTAATGGTTTTGGTCAGCCCGATAAGATAGTCACTTTAGAACTAGAAAACTGTCCTGTTTGTGGGGGTTCAGTGGAACGAGATGAAGTAGTTCCCGAAAAAGTCCAGCAAGTGGCTGAAGTAGTAGACCAACCCATAGAAATCAGGGAATATCGTCGCGGATTCTATAAATGTCCTAGTTGTGGATGGTCAGATTACAGTCCTGTTCCATTGGGAGTTAAAGAAGGATTCCGTTATGGGGCGCGATTAAGTAGCATCGTGGGCTGGCTTGGCTATGGGGGTAATCTTACATGGCGTAAACAGGAACATTTTATAGAGTATGTCTTTGGCATTCCCATTTCTCAAGGGAGCCTTGCCAAAATGCACAAATGGTTTCAAGAAAGTTTAGAACCCTTGACCCAACAGTGGTTAAAGTACATCCAGCAGCCAGGAATCCGATGTGTTGACGAAACCAGTTATTGCATCGATGGCATCAAGTATTGGGTTTGGGTAGCCACATCAAATGAGGTCTGTGTGTTGATGTTGGCTCCCACTAGAAGCTCCGCAGAAGTCGAGAAATTGTTAGGAGCAGATTTTAAGGGCATCCTCACCAGTGACTGCTATAGTGCCTACTTTAGACAAAGTGCGATGGCCAAACAGAAATGTCTGGCACATTTAGAACGAGAGTTAGAGTCCCTTAAAACCAGTCGTTTTCAAGCGAATCGAGAATTTGCTGCCGATGTACAGCAAGTTTTAGCAACCGCCCGTATCCATTATCGTCATTATCATGCTCGAAATTTAACCCTTGAAGACTTAGGCTCCAAAAGAACAGAAGTCGAGAACTCACTGCAAAAGATTTTTAAAGCAACTCCCAAAAAAGGATGGCCTTATGATGCACAAAGATTGATTAACCGTCTCAAACGTCATTGGGAAGAGTGGTTCACCTTTCTAACTTATCCTGAAGTCAAACCAGATAATAATGATGCTGAGAGAGCTTTACGTCCCATTGTCATTCACCGCAAAGTAAGTGGGGGAGCAAGAAGCGACTGGGGTGCAGAGTTAGTCACCCAAATGTTCAGTTTTTTAGAGACCATGAGATTACAGGGGCAAAATGCCATTGTCCAATTATGCGAATTATTTTCATTAGCTGGTCGGAGTCCCCCAGGATTAGAGATGTAAAAGGCTCCGGAGCCGATGGGGGATAGATTTTTCTTGATCCCCCTATCTCTCTGCACAAAAATACACAGGGTTAGCGGATAATCTCCGCTAACAAAAAACTATCTTACTATTTTTTTCTCATATTGTTGTTTTTATTTGAGGTTTTAAAAAGACTTGATTCTGGGAATGTTAGTCATTAAAATAGCCGTAATAAATTAGCTTAAATTTTACGCTAAATCACAGGGCTTATATTTTTGTTGACTCAACTGATGTTGTTTGTAGTGCTTTTCAATAAGACTTTTTTGTTGCGGTGAGCAGTTACTTCTTGAGTAAAATTAATTCCTTCAACACTTTCTTTTAATGCCAAGCTAGAAATTATGTAATTTATCCCCTGAAATGCTTTAAGTTCTATTGCTTTAAAAGAATCTGGTGACTGCTTAATTTGTTCTTGAATCTTTCTACTCAATTCCGCAGCAATCTTATAATGTTCTTGCTCTAAATCATTAGATTTACTAATCGCATCTAGTTCTAACCATTTTAATAAATCTGGAAGTTTTTGATATATATTTAATCCATATAATTCATAAAGTCGAATAAAGTAAGGAGTATTAAAGTCTGCCTTTTTGGCGTTTTCAATATCAAGGGTTTTGAAAATAGAATCTTCCCAAGTTTTATCATTATAATGATTAGTTAATTTTAAGGCTTCTTCTATATGATTTAGCAAATCATATTTAACACCTGCTTGATTAGATAAAGTTCTAATAGCTGTTTTAACTGGATATTCTCCTTCAACTATTGGGGCAATATTTTCTCCTTGTTGAATTTGCTTTTTAATGGTTTCTTCTGCTCTTCTACTAGCAGGATAAATAGCTTGAAAAAACCAGGGTTTGCTTAATCCTTCCACTTTATAAGCCCAAGCTGTTAACTCATACTCTTCTTTCTTGATTGATGCTAATTTATTGATATTATAAATCATACATTGTATATCATAGGAAATAATGATATTTGCATCATCAGAATTTAACAAATTTTGAAGTTTCTCGTTTGATCTAGGAATCTCAAATCTTCGCGTTTGACTTGTATCATACTCATAATAATCCCCTTCATTCTTGATATCAAAAGGGTCAAAAATAAGTTTTTTAGCTTTCTGATCGTACCAATACAATAAATGGGTTAAATTGCCAAGTCCTGTCGTTAAAAAATAGCGATAAACTGATATCGTTCTTCCTTTTTCATCTTTTGCAGGGGTAATAACAGCGATAGCAGAATACGCATTATTTCCTTCCTTAACTTCCCGAGCAATAATAGCAGGTTGAACAGTAGTTTCTCCGGCTGCCCTGGCAGTTTCAACTGCTTCTCTAACACTTCCTTCTGCTGCTTGAAATAAACGATTAGAAATAGCATTTTGAAGCACAGGAGGCACTTGTGCTAGGGTTAGATTCATATAACCTGTAAATCGAGTAGACCACCAATTTTCGGGGGTTCCTTGGACAGCGATTCCAGTGCTAAATTCGTGAATTTTTATTGTGGTCATAATCTTAACTCTCATCTAAACTTTTGTGACGTTCACCAGTACATAACCAGTAAATAGGGGAAACTAAACCAAAAGATCGCCATAACTTTGGTTTACGAATGATACAGTATGAGCCGTTTTTATCTCGTTCTATAATCTTGGTGTTGGGTTCAGGATACTTCTCTCCTAAGAGTCCAAAAGAGGAAGTAACAAAATAGTCAACCTCTCGGCTTTCGTTATCTTCCCAAATTTTCAATTGATTCATTGTTTTAGGAAAACGATTTTCGATCTTTTCGATTATTTCTCCAGGATTATTACGATTAACCCATAATCCAGGTAAATCGCATTTACTTAAGGTAAAAGCAATACGCCTTTTTTGAGAGACATCCCCGAGATGATCTAAACCTTTAAAAAAATTTGCTAACCCCTGTGCATAGTTAGCATCATTACTATTTGATGTTCCATCAATTAGTAATAAAATACCTCCGGCGGATTTACAATTGGACTTTGGATAAAAAACAATTGTTAGCGTAAATTTCACGCTAAACATATCTCCAGAGCTAAAATAGAGAATTAAGGTGATTTTAAAAACTCTCTTTCCATCTTTTTAGGGGATTTTAAATATTAAATAGCTTCATTCAGTTTCGGTTCCAATATAGATATCTAAGTAGCTTTCAGTTAGAGATTGAATGACTCGTTCTAATTCATCAATGAGATTTCTTCTAGTGAGTTTTTCTACAGCATCAATATGAGCAGAACTTCCGGCTCGTCCTAAATATTTATATTTGGTTTTTTTCTCATTATTAGTGGCCATAGGAAAAATTGATTCAGCAGCCTGTAGTTTATAATACCAGTAGATTGTTCCCTTTCGATTAACCTGATAACGAATAATATGACAATTAGCTGGTGCTACTTCCCCTTCCCGTTCAATTTTCTTTATTTTCTGTTTAAGAGAGCGAATTAGACTCTTAATTTGTTTGGCTCTCAGGTGGACATCTTGACTGGTCTTAAGTTCGGAATGTGATGACATTAGCCTTAACTGTAACAAACAACCTCTTTTGATGTTAGCGTATATATTCCGCTAATTTATAAGGTAATAAATTTTAAAAATGACCAAAAATGAAACGGCTACGTCTGTCGAGGAATTCCTGGTGTGGAGGTCTAACCTCTTCCAAGGACTAAAAGCTAGAAAAGAAACTATTATAGAATTACTCGATGCCCTCTCCAGTAAACAACAAGCTCACTCAGTCGTTGAATTGTCTCTCAATCCTTTATTTAGAAGAGATTATAACAGTTTATATAGAGGAATTCAATAGTTTTTACCCACTCAAACTGACCCTAATTATGAACAGAGAATTGAGACTTTATTTTCAGCGGTATCGAGAACAATTCCTCCCACTTCAAAACATTATAACTTATTTGGTATTGACAGAACTCCCTGTCCACGACGGTTTGCCGAAACGTTAGCGGATAAAACCTTTATTCATTACCCCAATCCAGTTAAGGGAAATAAACCCATTAATATTGGACATTGTTATTCCGTTGTCTGCGCTTTACCTGACCAAATAGACACAGAAAAAGTCCCTTGGGCTGTCCCCTTATCAGGAGAGCTAGTCCCCTCTAAACATAAAGGAGTAAATCAAGGCAATCAACAACTAAAAAAAATCTGGCAAAGTTCTTTATTTTCTGATAAATTATCTGTCTTAGTGGCTGATAGTGACTACAGCCAAAAGGATTTTATTGGGGAACAAGTTAAGCATGAAGACGTAGTTACTATTACAAGAGTTAGAAGTGACCGAGTTTTTTATCGTCAATTTATTCGGGACCCAAATCAAGCCAAAACTTCGGGACATCCCCGTTGGTATGGGGATAAATTTGACCTTAAAGATGACCAAACTTGGACTGAACCTGATGAAGTTCATCATGTTCCCTTTACAACGAAAAAAGGTCGTCAATTAACAGTGACTATTTCGGGATGGAAACAGATGTTAATGAGAGGAACTAAAAACTATAAAATGAACAATCACCCCTTTACTTTACTCCAGATTGTTGTCAGAGCTCAAGAAAGAAATAGTATTTGGAAACCTATGTGGCTTATTGTTATTGGTTCTCGGCGCGATGAGTTAAGTTTAGTTGATTGTTATCAGTGTTATCGACAACGTTATGACATGGAACATCTTTTTCGATTTGGTAAACAAAGATTATTGATGACATCTTATTTAACTCCCGATGTACATCATGAAGAAAATTGGTTTAAACTAACACTTCTTTCTTATGTAAATTTGTGGGCTGCCAGAAAATTAGCTGTGGTTTTACCCCGTGATTGGGAACAGTATTTGAAGACTAATAAATCCATCAAAATCACCCCTAGTCTAGTTCAAAGAGACTTTTCAAGAATAATTACGACCTTGGGGACTTTCGCCAAATTTCCCAAACGTCGAGGTTTTTCTTCCGGACGTATTAAAGGTTACAAAAAAGCCCCACGAACTCGTCATGATGTTATCAAGAAAGGGAGCAAAAAATCAACTGAAAAATTAAAAGCTCCTTAGTTTTCCTCAGAATCTATAGATTAGCCCTATTTGTCAGCCAATTTTATTGACTGATACAGAGCCGATATTTTGGGATTTTAGTTTAGCGTAAAATATACGTTAACAAACTTTTTTTGTCCAAAGTCCAATAGATGAAGAAGAAGATTTTTTGGAGGATAACCAAGGTATGTTCATCAGCAGTTTAGAGATAATGTGAGTTGAGATTAAGATTTCATTAACCAATATAAAGGTTCAATCAAATTATAGGGTTGCCAGAGTTCTTCGGAGTATCGTCCCTGTCCCGGGAATCCTTCCCCATATTGAAGTAAAACCGATCCACGTTCTTCTCCCTGTTTGACTAAATCAATGCGATTAGGACGAGGATCTTTGTCTCCTCTTATACCAAAGGTTGATAAGGCAAAAAAGGCTAGATTATTCTGATCAAAGGTTTGACGAAGATAAGCCGTTGTTTTCTTCAAATGAAGTTGAAATAAATCTAGTTCTGGTTGATGTCTTCCTGGCCAGATTTCTCCCCGTTCGCATTTACTCATAACAACGGCCATTTTATAGTCTTTTTTCTTTCCTTCTGATTCCATTAGATAAACGAATTTTTTTAACAAAGATAAATAGTAACGATCACTCCCTGATTCCCAAGCTGGAAGCATCATAATACAGCCTCTTTTATCATCAAAACAATCTTTAACAAAGGCTTCTAGATTATCTCCTAATAAATTAGATTTTGCCAAGTCATCAAAAACTTCTCCGGGATAATCTTTAGCCGTAACTTGAAATTTTTCGGGTATCTTGTTTTTATTCAATAGTTCTTCAAATTTGCCAATGTTCCGTTCAATAGTAAAGATGAAAAACGGTAAATCATAAATGGTTTGAAGCTCATCTCCTAATTTAGTTGGCTCTAGTTTTAAACCCCTTTTTAATAAGCTTTCTGCTTTTTCCTGGAGTTCACGGGTTTCTACTGTTTGAGCTATTACTCTATAATAGATTTTCTTATTCTGTTTAAATTGATGTTGTTGGTGATAAAGTAAAGATGCTAAATAAGTTGTTTTCCCTGAACTTCTTGGTCCGATAATACAAATGTTGTTACTAGCCATAAATCAACCTCTTTTATCAAAACGATATAGATTTAGTCAATGTAATATTTACCTAAATAAGATCCTAAATAGGGTTTGCTGAATAAAAGCAAAACCCTATTCTTTAAAAGGTTACACCCATATTCGCGATCGCAAAAAAGATCAGCTTTGTCGGCTACAAACCACTATAATTGGTAGAAACACCTCCCAGTTGTTGGTCAAGAACAAATGTATCGAAAAGAGGAGCAACCTTTACCGCCCCCAGAAAAATTTGAATTACCTTTCGAGGGCAAATTGTCCCCCAATAATCGTTGGGTAATCATGGCAGAGTTGATACCTTGGGATGATTTTGAGGAAGAATATGCTAAACTTTTTTCAGCAGAAAAAGGTGCGCCAGCCAAACTATTTAGAATGGCATTAGGGACATTAATTATTAAGGAAAAATTAGGAACAAGTGATAGAGAAACTATAGAACAGATTAGAGAAAATCCCTATCTACAATACTTCATAGGTTTAAATTGTTATCAACAAGAGCCACCACTGGAATCTTCAATGCTAGTTCATTTTAGGAAAAGAATTGATGGAGAATTGATAAACAAAATCAATAAAAAAATAGTAAAAAGAGAAATAGACAAGAGTGATAAAGAAGTAAAAAAAAAGGATTGTCTCCAATAAAAAGGAGAAAAAATAAAAAATAAAGGTAAACTAATTTTAGATGCGACTTGTGCGCCAGCAGACATCAAATACCCAACGGATTTAGGCATATTAAATCAAGCCAGAATTGAGACAGAAAGAATAATAGATAATCTTTATAAACCATTAAGAGTAAAATTGAGAAAAAAGCCGAGAACTTCTAGAAAAATTGCTAGAAAGGAATACTTAAAAGTAGCTAAAAAACGAAAAGTATCTTATCAAGAAAGAAGAAAAGCTATCGGGAAACAGTTAAAATACCTTAAGAAAAATTTAGGAAATATAGAAGACTTAATTCAAGCTGGGGCTTCCCTGGAAAATCTGAGTAAAAGACAGAAAAATTGTCTAGAGACTATCAAAAAAGTTTATGAACAACAACAGTCAATGTGGGAGAATAAGACCCAGAGTGTTCCTCAAAGAATTGTAAGTTTAACTCAACGGCATATTCGTCCAATAGTGAGGGGAAAAGCAGGAAAACCAATAGAGTTTGGAGCTAAACTCTCAGTAAGCTGTGTAGATAACTATGTGTTTCTAGACAAAATAAGTTGGGAAAACTTCAATGAATCTTGTCATTTAAAAGAACAAGTAGAAAAGTATAAAGAAACGTTTGGCTATTATCCCGAATCCGTCCATGTAGATAAAATTTATCGAACTAGGGAAAACAGAAATTGGTGTAAGGAAAGAGGGATAAGAATCAGTGGTCCGAAGTTAGGAAGACCTCCGAAAAATGTCAGTGAAGAAGAAAAGAAACAAGCCCACTCCGATGAATGCTTCCGTAATGCTATTGAGGGAAAGTTTGGACAAGCTAAACGAAGATTTAGCCTAAATCTCGTGATAACAAAACTACCTGAAACCTCCATTACATCTATTGCTATTACATTTTTTGTTGTCAATCTTTCTAAACTTCTGAGGCAGTTTTTGTCGCTTTTTTTGTCCTTATTTACTAATAATAGAACAGGGGAACTCATCAAACCGCCTTTCATTAATTTTGATTATACTTTAAACAATTTTTATGTACTAAAACTTATTGATTTGTCAGAAAATTCTTGGTCAAAAGTGGCATAAATTTTGGAGAAACTTTTTCAGCAAACCCTAAATAAATCCAAGGTAATTCTAATAATTCTCTACTGTAAATAGTGGTAATAAAACAACGAACAGAAGCCCCTCGAAAACTTTTATTTAATCGCTTAATTTGGCTACGAAAGGGACTAAAATAACGTCGATATACATAGTCATGTTTTGTTTGCCAACTTAATCTTTCACTTGTGGGGTCGTACGCTAGTTTTTTAGCTTCATCTTGATACTCAGTTATACAATGATCCACCTTATTCACACACAAGAGTAAATGTCGAACTTGGGGACAATCTTTCTCAAAAAACTTAATCCACCGCTCAAACCTTCTTGTCCATTGTTCACGAGTCATGTAATCATCTTGAACAGCTTTTCTAGGATCAATAATCTCTCGATAGGGAGGGAAAATCAATAAAATCCCCTCCGCTTTTTGAATAGAATCTAAAAATATTTCCCATTGATCACGATTATTTTGTTGCCAACTTGTACGCCAAATGTCTCCAGGGGTATCAATCCAATCGGAAGAGATTGTTTTCGGTTTTTCCATTCCTAACTTAACTTCAACTTCCATATATTCTTTATAAATAGAAGCCTCAGAGTTTGTCCCTCTTGTTTCTCCTTTATTTGAATCATAAAGAAGACTTTTGAGGATGTCATAATCTAAATTAGTCACCTCAACACATTTTTTGTCAGCTTTATTGGTTAATTCCATCGCTAGATAGGTTTTCCCTGCTTTGCGATCGCCGATATAGATCACCCCTCCCAAAATCAATTACCTCCTCTAGTCAGAATAGCCATTCCTCGGGTTCCCTCCCTAAGCGCGATAACTTATAACTTAGCTTATATAAGTTTATCGATCTATCTTAAGTCGTTTATGCAAAAATGGGGAAAGACATGGTTTTGATAAGTAGTGAAAGTCTGGTATTGGGGCAGTTGGAGAGACTCAGCTTAGCAGGATCTCACAAGTTTGACTATCCGCAATGTATAACTGCGATCGCTGAACAGCTAACTGACAGCGTTCAACACTGGGATCTCCTGCAAAAATTTTACGGTTCAATAGATGAGCAATGGCTATCATATCTGGGTTTGGTAACCAAGGGAAAATTATCATTTGTCCTGGTTCGGTGAATAAGGTAATTAATTGGGTGATTAAACCCGAATCACTTTGATTTTCAGGAAAAATTAGCACAGATTTGGCCTTGTCTACCAACCAATCGTGATCCCAATCGTCTGTAGTGATGGCGATGGCTAAGGAGGCATAGGGAATGTTGTCAACAAACTGTGAGGAGGCCGTATCACCACAAAAGAGAAAATTTTGGTACTCTAAACAATACCATCCTCTTTGAATATTCTGAATCAGGCTTGTGTTTGAGGGTTCAGAGAAAGTAGTTGCCTCTTCACTGCTAGAACAAACTGAATGGTGAACTTTTGGGATTATCTTCATAATCTCAGGCTTGATAGAGAGTGGTTTTTCTTCAACATTCTCAATCTCAACTGTTGCCTGAGTTGCAGATTTTTCTTTTTGAATAACTTCCGATAGTTGCTTATAGGTAATAGTTTCTCCAGACCGAGCTTTTTGCAAAAATTCCTCTCTCACTTTTTGCGAAGTCGATGGAGCAGACAGTAAATATAATGCTGAGGTGGCAATATTAACCTTTGCAAGATTGGCACGTTCCCCAAAAGTTTGGTAAACACTGATAAAATTATAGGCGGTACGACGACTCCAACCAAACTCCGTTTTTAACCAGGTGTCAAACTGCCCATATTTCAGGCGATCTCGCACATCAGCCAGTTTTTGCCCAATCTCCCAAATATCTTGGGCAGAGCGTCGTAAACAATCTCTGATTTCTTGGGTCAATTGCTGAATTATCTGTTCCTGCTCTTTCCCCAAAGCTTCATAATCAAAGCTTGCTATGGATTCAACAAAACTTTTTGATTCATTCATTTTTCACTTTACATAACTCAATAAAATATATGAGTTATGCCTATCCCTTACTTCATCCTTATCTACTTTAAGAATAGCCAAAAATTAATCAAACGTCCATTTCATATTTCACTAATTGCTAATAATTATCAAATTGTAATGAAGATTGTTCAACTAAAATTTGTATTAAAACCTAATTTCTGTACAAAGTCTAAACATTTCATCGCCAGAGGGAAAAGACAGAGGGCAACCCGCCCTATCTTTCCAGGAGGGGTAGACCGGAAAAACATTCTCTGACCCTTGAAAGTTTAAAAAATAAATTAAGTATAGGAAGTTACATTTTTTTCAACGAGATATTATGTTCGATAATCAGCAATCTTCTCAAAGACGAATACAACAATCAACCCAATCCATTATTCAGCAAGCTTGTTTTGTGGCTTATCCTTACTGGTTTTCCTCTGAAAAATGGCGAGCTAGAGGACTATTATTATTAGTTATATTTTTATCGGTAAGTAGTAGCACGTTTCTCGTTTTAGAAAGTTTACAAAGAGGAGAGTTGATTTCTGCTCTTGTTTCGGGAAGTAATCAACGTTTTTTCAGAGCGATTTCCCTCTTTTCTGTTTTAATTGTTTTAGGAGTCCCGTCACTGGCCTTAAATAAATATGTACAAAATAAGTTAAGTCTTTATTGGCGAAGATGGTTAACAAATTCATTTCTATCTCAATATCTTACGGACAATAAGTTTTATTATCTTAGTCTAGATAAGCAAGTAGATAATCCAGATCAACGCATTAGTGAGGACATTAATGTTTTTACTGAACAATCCCTCTATTTTGTTACCACATTTTTAGATTCTATTTTACAATTAATTGGTTTTACTGCCATTCTTTGGTCAATTTCTGAAACATTAATGTTTTTCTTATTGATCTATGCTCTTGTGGGCAGTGTATTTGCCATTATCAGTTTTGGTCCTGTTTTAACTCGGATTAATATTGAACAACTGAAACGAGAGGCTAATTTTCGGTTCGGATTAGTCAGAATTCGAGAAAACGCTGAAGCTATTGCTTTTTATCAGGGACAAAGTTCTGAAAAAAAACAAGTTAAACAGCAATTTATACAAGCTTTTGAAAACTTTAATAAATTTATAGGATGGCAATTTAATCTTAGTCTTTTTCAAAATAGCTATCAATATCTAACTTTTATTCTCCCCTTTATTGTCTTGGCACCCCGTCTATTTTCCGGTGAACTAGAAATTGGTGCTGTTAGCCAATCTCAAGCAGCTTTTGAGCGCATCGGCTTTTCCTTGAGTTTAGTTATTAATCAGTTTGATAAATTAAGTCTCTTTGCAGCAAGTATTAACCGTTTAGCTACCTTAAAAAAATCGCAAAAAATGAATCAAAACTTGGATTTACCTAGTATTAATATCCAGCATAGCAAGAACTTAAGCGTAAAAAACATGACATTATTTACACCTAATTATCAAAGAACTCTAATCGAAGATATTTCCTTAACCATTCCTCAAGGTCAATCACTATTAATTATTGGTGATAGTGGCGTTGGAAAAAGCTCATTATTACGTTCAATGGCCGGTTTATGGTTTTGTGGAAAAGGAATAATTGCTTTGCCTAAACGAGAAGAAATATTATTTTTGCCCCAACGTCCATATTTGTCAGTGGGATCTTTACGTCATCAACTATTTTATCCCAATCCTGTTGATAATATAAAAGATGAACAGATGCAAAATATTCTCAATATTGTTAATTTAGAAGATGTAACTAACCGCATTAACTCTTTTGATGAGGTTATCAACTGGACACAAATTTTGTCCCCAGGAGAACAACAAAGGTTAGCTTTTGCTCGTTTATGGCTAATTAAACCAAAATATGTCATCCTAGATGAAGCAACCAGCGCCCTAGATGAAACAAATGAAGCTTTCTTGTATGAACAACTTACAAGCTTATCTGTAACTTTTATCAGTGTAGGTCATCGTTCAACCTTATTTAAGTATCATAACCAAGTTTTAGAACTTTGTGGAGAAAAAAGATGGCGTTTGGTTGATGTTTAAGTTTATCAATATGAAAATTAGTGTGAACAATTTTAATTTACAATGGTTAAAAAAGTTTTGGTTTCTGGCAAAGTTATATTGGTTTTCTGAAGAGAGGTGGGGAGCAATAACCCTATTATTATTGTTACTATTATTATCATTTTTGGGTGCAGTATTATTAATTATATTTAGTATTTTTTTAGGAGAAGTAACATCTTCTTTAGCTAGTGGTGAAGCAGAAAGGTTTAGACAATCTATCCTTGTTTTTATAGGGATTATTGTCATAGGAGTGCCTATTTTATCTACTAAAATTTTTATTCAAGGTAAACTTAGTTTATACTGGCGACGTTGGTTAACTTTTAATATTTTAGAACGGTATTTAAACGATCAAGATTATTACAAAATAACCTTTTACCCCCAAGTAGATAACCCTGATCAACGCATCGCTGAAGACATTAAAAATTTTACAGAGCAGTCTCTTACTTTTTTAGTGATTATGTGTGATTCAATTCTCCAATTATTGGGTTTTCTTGGAGTATTGTGGTCTATTTCTCGGGTTTTAATGATTTTTTTGGTAATTTATGCGGTAGGAGGAACTATCGTTACTGTAGTTATTTTTGGAAGGATTTTACTGGGAATTAATTTTGAGCAACTAAAACGAGAAGCAAACTTTCGTTTTAGCTTAGTGAGAGTGAGAGAAAATGCCGAAGCAATCGCTTTTTATCAAGGACAAAACCAAGAGTTACAGCAGATTAAACAGCAGTTTATGGCTGTTTTTAATAACTTTAATCATTTAATTCGTTGGCAATTAAACCTAAATTTATTTCAAAATGGTTATCAATATATTACTTTTTTATTACCTGGTTTACTCTTAGCACCACGTATTTTATCAGGAGATTTAGAAATAGGAGAATTCAGTAAAGCTGCAACAGCATTTAGAAGTATTTTAATCGCTTTGACTTTGATTGTAACTCAGTTTGAACAGTTAAGTGCTTTGGGTTCTAGTATTAAAAGGATCGATAGTTTATTATGGGCTTTAGATAATTCTTCTAGTATATTTTCCAAAAATCAAGAAACGATAAAAATTTTCGATTCACCAGTTCTAAGCATTGAAAACCTAACATTATACACCCCTGACTATCAACAGAAATTAGTAACAGATTTAGCAATCAATTTTCAGTCTGGTCAAGGTTTATTGATAATGGGAGACAGTGGTGTAGGGAAAAGTTCTTTATTAAGAGTTTTGGCAGGACTATGGTTATCAGGAGAGGGAACTATAAAACGTCCCCAACGGCAACAGTTATTATTCTTACCCCAACGTCCCTATATGCCCATTGGTTCTTTGCGAAGTCAATTACTGTATCCTGATATTAATAATGAGATGGAAGATGGGAGACTCCTCGAGCTTTTAGAAAAAGTTAATTTACCCAACCTCCAAGATAAATTTGGTGACTTAAATACAGTAGAAGATTGGACAAAAGTGTTATCTCTTGGAGAACAACAACGTTTAGCTTTTGCTCGTTTGTTCGCCACAGAACCCCGTTATGCCATGTTGGATGAAGCCACCAGTGCCTTAGATAGCAAAAATGAAGAACAACTTTATCGACAGCTACAAAAGACATCAATTCCTTTTATTAGTGTTGGTCATCGTTCAAGTTTATTAAAATACCATCAACAAGTTTTGATACTCAAGAAAAATGGCCTATGGGAGTTAAAAAAGATTAATGAGGTGATAGAATCATAAATATGTTTACAATTAAAACAGACCAGCTAAAAAACTTTAATATCTAAAAAATGTAAATAATGGTATCAACAAAACCAAATCAAACAGAATGTCAATACTGTTCGGTCATTTCCCAAACCAACAGAGAAGATCCTATCGGGACAGCAAGGACTCATGATCATTGGTTAATTTTGGAGTTAAAACAACCCTGGTCCCCTGCTATGTGGGTAGAAGACGAAGAACTGCAACCCTTAGTTAAAAATCTTAAACAGCTAATCTGGAAAAAAGGGATTATGGTTCGACCTATTGCGATTGCTCCCGATCGGGAATATTCTCAACCTGGTTACGCTCGACTTTTCTACTACTATCGTCCCGCTAAACTATTTGCTAGATACCAAAAAAAGGAATTTTTAGTTCCTCAAAACCAACTAATTCCTTTAGCAATGGATCTAGTAAAATCATTGACCGATAAATCACAGTCCTTAAAACATTGGGACACTTATCAACAAGACAGTGAGCAAATTCGTGATATTTTAGTCTGTACCCACGCGAATGTGGATCTCGCTTGTGGTCGTTTTGGCTATCCCATTTATAAAGAACTGCGATCGCACTACACAAAAAATTCAACACAACCCCTACGAGTGTGGCGATCTAGTCATTTTGGGGGTCATAAGTTTGCCCCAACATTAATTGATTTACCACAGGGTCGTTATTGGGGACATTTAACCTCAGAATCTTTAGATACTTTGATTAATCACAGTGATAGCCCTGAAACTATGCCATCATTGTATCGTGGATGGGCAGGGATGGGAAAATTTGCCCAAATTGTTGAAAGGGAGCTTTGGCAACAAGAAGGTTGGTCTTGGTTTAATTATCCCAAAGCTGCAAAAGTGATTAAAATCGAAGCAAAAGGAATTATGCCTTATATTTTCCAAGTTTTACGATTTCTTCCTTTCCCACAAGTTAACCTTTTATTAGATCGCTTGGCACAAAAAGCCACAGGGGTCTGGATACATTTGGAATTTAGTAAAGATAACGTGATCAAGAAATATGAGGCCAAAGTTGAAATTAGTGGACAAGTGAACAGTGCGCCCTATTCAGGAAAAGAGATTATCCTGCGTCCTGTTAACCAGTATCATGTAACTTATCTCAAAGAAATCTCTACCCCATAGTAGTTTTTATCCCCGACAGAAAGTAAACCCCAATTATCAAATTTATGCCTACTTTTTTTTTAATTTGGTTTGGTCAGATGGTATCAACCATCGGCAGTTACATGACCGTTTTTGCCTTGACAATTTGGATCTGGCAATTAACTGATTCAGCAACTGCCTTAACTTTGGTCTGGTTTTTCTCCCAACTGCCTCGAGTTTTTGTTACACCGATAGCAGGTATTATTGTAGACCGCATCAACCGTAAATATTTGATGCTTCTAGGAGACTTGGTAGCAGGGATCTGTACTTTTTCTATCGCCCTTCTTGCTTTCTGGGATAGTTTAGAAGTTTGGCATTTATATGTAGCCGTAGGCTTTTATAGTGTTTTTGGTCAACTTCAAACCCTAGCTTATTCCACTTCCATTGCCCTAATGGTTCCCAAAGAGAACTACACCAGGGCTGAAAGTATGGTGGCCGCAGTGAACTATGGTTCCGCTATTATTTCTCCTGCCCTAGCAGGCCGTCTTTATCCGGTGATTGGTTTACAAGGGATTATTGCCATTGATCTAATCACCTTTACAATTGCCCTAACAACCCTATTTTTAGCCAAGATTCCTCAACCTGATTTCACGGAAGTTGAAAAATCAGAAACCGTTGTCCAACAATTAACATTTGGCTTGCGTTACATTACACAAAGACCAAGTTTAGTGGCCATGGTTATTGCCTTTTCCCTATTTGCTATGGCTAGTGATGTGGGTAAAGCCCTATATAGTCCCATGATTTTAGCTCGTTCTGGAGGAAATGCCGAAGTATTGGGGAATGTAACCGCAGCAGCAGGTATTGGCGGCGTTTTAGGAGGGATTTTGTTAAGTATATGGGGAGGGTTTCCCCGTCGTATTAATGGGATGTTATTGGGTTTTATGGGAGCAGGGTTGTTTAAAACACTGATGGGAGTTGGTCAAAATGCCTTTGCTTGGATGGGAGCTCATTTCTTTGCCTCCCTCAATATTCCTTTGTTCTATAGTTCTAGTAATTCTATTTGGTATGCTAAGGTTCCCCCAAAACTTCAAGGTAGGGTTTTAGGTGCTGATCAAACCATTGGTTTAATTATTGCTTCTGGTGCCACATTAATTGCTGGCCCTTTAGCCGATAATGTTTTTGAACCTGCTATGCAAATAGATGGGCCCCTGTCTTTTATGTTTGGATGGTTGTTTGGCTCTGAGTCAGGATCTGGTATTGCCCTACTCTATGCTCTATCGGCTATGTGGATGTTTTTGGTTGGTTTAGGGGGCTATGGTTTTCGCACATTACGAGAAGTAGAAGTTAGATTACCCGATCACGATCAATCTTTAAAGTAAGATTTTATGAGGCACTTTTTAGGAAATTTTGTTATCATGTCCTAATCCTTAAATAATTTTTCAAGGTTAAACAACAATGGTGTATCATAAACATTCAACAGAAATATAGTCATATATAGTCAAACAATCACAAATATACTTAGTTTATATGTACTTGTCGTTCTCCTGCTTAACAAAAATTAATAACTTGCTTGAGTTGTTTAATGGTACAATTAAACCTAAACTGAAAAACGTCTAAAAATACAGACTGATACCACATTAATTTTTCACGCTTTCCAAGACATTAAACAACATGAGTTAGAGTTAATTGATGAGATTAGTTGAGAGACATATTATTTAAAAAAATCATCGGTTTTATGCTGAAATTGACCGACTATGTTTCTTATCTAAAAATCTCTACAACTATGCTAATTATTTATGTCGTCAGTCTTTTATATTTGAAAATACTTACCGTAACTATTATGACATTCAGAAAACCCTGCAATCTCAATTAGACTATCAAGCTATGCCAGCTAAAGGATCTCAACAAGTTTTGATGATACTTGACAGAAACTGGATAAGTTTCAAGGAGTCTAATTTAGCTTACAAAGAAACACCATCAAAATTTAAAGCTCGTCCTCGTCTTCCTGGATATAAACATAAAATCAAGGGTAGAAATGTGGTGGTTTATACGGCGAAGCTATAAGCAAAAAACAGCTGAAACAAGGTATCATTAATCCCAGTAAGACTGCGATTTACCTGAAAACCAAGGTAGAACCTTCAAAAATCAAACAAGTTCATCTTGTTCCTAGACTTAACCATTATGTAATTGAGGTCATTTATGAAGCAGAAAAACAACAATACGAGTTAGAGGAAAATAGTTATGCTAGTATTGATATAGGTTTAAACAATTTAGCTACATTAACTTTTAATCAAGCCGGAATAAAACCGCTCTTGATAAATGGCAAACCGTTAAAATCTATCAATCAATACTATAACAAAGTCAAAAGCGAGTTACAATCTATTTTAGGAGAAAATAAATCAAGCCAGAAACTAAAAAAACTTTGTAATAAAAGAGAATTTAATATTAATGATTATCTCCATAAAGCATCTCGTTTGATTATTAATACTCTCATTAATCAGAAAATAGGAACTCTGATTATTGGCCACAATACTGACTGGAAACAGAAGATTAACTTAGGGAAAAGAAATAACCAAAATTTTGTATCTATTCCCTATAATAAGTTCATAGAAATGTTGTCTTATAAAGCAGAAATGGTGGGAATTAAGATAATTATTACCGAAGAATCTTATACATCTAAAGCTTCGTTTCTGGATAATGATCCTCTTCCGGTTTATCAGAAAGGTCAAAAAAATCAAGTAACTTTTTCTGGGAAACGAATAAATAGAGGTTTGTATCGTACTGGCAAAAGAAAATTAATCAATGCCGATGTCAACGGTTCGTTAAACATCATGAGAAAAGCAGTCCCAAATGCCTTTGGCCATGGGATAGAGGGTGTTGTAGTTCACCCAGTCAGGGTTACACCTGCAAAATAAGGATATGTCATATTTGACTATATTTTTATGAACTATTTACTAATAGAAAGATAAACCTATAGCAATCAGGTTTCAGTGGTGAGGAGAAAATCAGCTTTCTGAGTGTAACCCCTACACAGATGTATTTGTAGGGACATAATACTATTATGTCCTCATATCTTCTTGCTTCTGACATATTATTACTGATTCTTATTAAGTTTGATTTTAATTTACGTTAACTTTAGAAAAAAACTTAGAATAATTCTTATTAAGAATGACTTCAGCAATCCCACAAATAGAGCAATTTCTTAGCCAACACCCGATTTTTGGAGAACTTCCCCCCATAGCCATAACTGACTTGGCTCAAGAGTTACGTCCTTTTCGCTATCCCATGGGAGAAGTCATCTTTAGAAAAGATGAACAATTATCCTATATTGTTATTATCTATCAAGGACAAGCAAGAACTCTAGGGTTTAACCCCTGTAATCAAGAGTTTACCCCCCTAGAAATGGTAGGAGTCGGGGAAGTTTTAGGTTGGGTTAATCTAGCTAGGGGACAAGGTTGCGAGACAGCTATTGCCTCCACTGACATCATTGGTTTAGTCTTGGATGAACAGGATTTTAACGAGTATTTAGAAAAATATCCTAGTGCAGCTTAGCAAAAATAATCCACCAGTCACTTATGATCTTTAAAGCCCTTAAATTTCCCAACGAACGGCTTAGCAAAATGTTGATTAAAGTAATCAATAAAATTGAGAATTTTTTGGGATAGTTCTTCAGTTGAACGGACAGTAATTCTTTTGAGTAAACGCCGGACTAAGATCGAAAACCAACACTCAATTTGATTAAGCCACGATGTATGTTTGGGAATATAAACAAAGCGAATTCGATGAGATTCATCTGATAAAAAATCTGCTCTGCTGTCCATAGATTGCAAAATCCCCTCCTTTCCTTTTCTCCCCAAATCAATAGTAATTTCACAGCTTTCTGCTACTAATTTGACTAAGCTTTCCGATTTATGAGTGTTGAGTTGATCTACAATAAAAATCCATTCTGCTTTTTCATCAATCTTAATCGTTCTCTGGATATGTTCAGAAAAATCTTGTTCTGTTCTTGTCGGTCCAATAGAGGGACTAACAACTTTTCCTCTTGCCACATCCCAGTTCGCAATCAAGCTTAAAGTTCCGTGTCTTTCATATTCAAATTCGATTTTTTCTACTTGTTTAGGCTTGATTCTTTTGTTCGGAAATAATCTCTCAAGAGCTTGAATCCCTGTCATTTCATCTGTAGTAATTAAATGAATTCCTTGTTCTAACAAAGTTTTAGCTTCTTGATGAAGTTCACAGATATATTTGACTTGCTTTTTAAATTTTAAGGGATCATCAATTTTGGCATTTAACCAGTAACGAACGAGATGTGGTTGTAATGTCGCTTCTTTTTAAAAAACGCCCCACACTACGGGGGGAAATCTTTTCGACAATTCCTCTTTTTATGGCTTCATCCGCCAACTCTGAAGGTGTCCAATGGCTCACTGGTCTGTCTGATTTTTCACATTCTTCACAAGCGATCTCTACAATCTGGACTACTTGTTCGACCGTAAAGGATTTTGTTGTTCCAGGTCTTGGGCGATCGCTTAAAATTCCTTTGATCAAGACCATTAATGCTTTCTCCGTTACCTGTTGTTCTTCGGCGGCACTCAGTTTTTCTCTCTCCTCAAACCATCGCGATCGCCACTGACGCACTTGTACTCGGTCTAATTCTAATCTTCGACTAATCGAACTATTGCTCTCTCCTGATGCTGCGGCTAAGATTAGCTTGGCTCGTCTAACAAGGCGATAGGGGTTTGTTGTCCCTCTCACTATTTGTTGGAGTACTGTTTTCTGTAGGTTGGAGAGGTTAATTGGCAATGCTTTTATCATGGACATCAACTTCGAGATTCTTCCGTTAGTTTCATTGAAACACATTGTCGTGGCTAGTCACGAAAGTTTCTGTAAAAATCTGGTGGATTACTTTCGCCAAGCTGCACTAGTCTTTAATGAAGATGGCAGTGGTTTTGCGGTAACAGTAACCGAACCAACAGCAACCATTAGTATTCCTGTTCTCAACGATGGTGTACCAGAAGGGTTAGAGACTGTCCGTTTTACCTTAGAATCGGGAGAAGACTATACCCCCGATCCTAACGCTGACGAAGCTACTTTTTCCCTGGTCGACTCCTCAATATTACCCCTAGACTTTAATACACAAGCTAATACTGTGCAGTTTGTTGGCTCTCCCCTACAAACCATCAACGCTAAATTTAGTCTTATAGGAGGAGATTTAAACAGGGCGATCGAAGTGGGGATATTTGAGGTTGACGACGACACAGGAGGGATTGATTATAGATGGGGATGGGATTATTGATGTTAAACCAGAGGACGCAGATTATCAAAGTACCGCTCTCAGCCGAGCTAGGCCGCTTTTTGCTCAGTTACCCGGCAATGTTTTTCCCAACCCCAGTTAAACTTTATCCGGGTTCTCAGGCAATCAGAGAATTGGTTTTTACGCAGTTTTGAACAACAGCACAGAAGGGATACTTAGTAGGATCACCCTCGATAGTCAAAATGCGCCAAAAAGTGAAGTTGTCTTTGCCACACCATCGGCAAATAATGGACTTAATCCCGTGGGAAACGTATCGGGGAACGGTTCTAGTCAATTAGGATTAAGTTCCGATCTTTCTGATGAAAATGGGGAAAATTTCAACGATCTTGGTTTGGCCATTGAAGTCACAGAAGAGGAATCTGCCTTAAACCCTTCCTTGGATGATGGTGAGTTAGGGGAGACATTAGACTTACGAAATATCGATGTTAATGGAGATGATATAGTCGATGACAATATTGTGGTGCAATTTACGGTTAACGCCGATGGTGTCTATGATAACTTTGTGGGCCTTTATGAAGCAGACGATGAAAGAGGTGCAGTTGCTGGGATAGCCCCCGGAGCCGATGGTTATGCAGCAGAGGCTATTAGACGGAGAGTTATTGGTTTTCAGGGGAGCGGGAGTGGTAGTGTCACCTTATCCGGTAATGACCGAAAAATATTAGTTCCCTTTATGATTGCCGATGGAACCCCTGAGAGTTTTTTGGCTGATAATGTTAACAATGATCCCACTTTAGGTCCCATCGCTTATTTCGAGGATCGATTTGCCAACCCAGATGGGGTGGATCATATTATTGGGATCGATAGTAATACTCTGGGCTTTGAAGAGTTCTATAATGGGGGGGATCACGATTTCAATGATGCGGTTGCAATGATCAACTATTTGACATGAATCTCTTAGAAACCTTAAACATGGCAGTAGCAACTTTGCTGCTCAATAAACAACGAAGCGCACTAACTATGTTGGGCATTATTATCGGCAGTGCCTCAGTTATTTCTATTGTTGGAGTTGGGCAAGCTGGCCAAAAATTAGCCCTAGAACAGTTAAACTCTTTGGGGCCAAACGTGCTATTTATTAATCCTGGTTCCAAAGATACTCGCAACATGAGTATAGAACCCCCCAAAACCCTAGTTTTAGAAGATGCAGAAGCGATCGCCTCTCAAGTACCTGCTGTGGCTAAAGTTGCCCCTCAGCTTAATTTACGGGATATTATGAGCTATCGAGGTCGTAATGCCATTGAATTAGTGTTTGGTGTCACCCCTGATTTTTTGCAGGTGAGAAACTACGAAATAGCTCAGGGAAGGTTTCTTTCAGCCTCCGATATCAAACGGAATAGTCGTGTGGTTGTTTTGGGACCTGATTTAAAAGAACGACTGTTTGAGGACGAAAATGCTCTGGGAAAACAAATTCGGATCAAACAAGAAATTTTTGATGTCATTGGTGTTATGGAGGCAAAAGGGTCTTTTCTGAATACTAATCAGGATCTCGTGGCTTATGTTCCTATTACCACTATGGCCAATCAACTGGTGGGTAGAACCTCTCCTTATGGAACCCAAGTAACTTTTATTGCTGTATCCGCTAGAGATCCTAATAGTATCAAAGCAGCTAAGTTTCAGATCGAAAATTTACTGCGACTACGCCATAAAATTACAGGAGAAGACGATTTTAATGTGGAAACGCAAAAAGATATTTTACAAATTGTCGACCAAATTACCACAGCACTGATTTTAATGCTATCTGTAATCGCAGGAATTTCTCTATTAGTGGGAGGGATCGGCATTATGAATATTATGTTAGTCTCGATTACAGAACGTACCCAAGAAATCGGACTTCGTAAAGCGATCGGAGCTAGTGAACGAGATATCTTACAGCAATTTCTAGTTGAAGCTTTAATCCTCTCTATTGTAGGGGGACTTTTCGGAATTATTCTCGGTGGGGGTTTAATTACCGTCATCGGCATCGTCTCCCCTCTATCCCCCTATTTATCACCTCTAGCGGTTATAGTAGCTGTAGGGACCTCCAGTGGTATCGGCCTATTTTTTTGGGTGTTTCCGGCAAAACAAGCGGCAGCTTTAGAACCTATAGTTGCTTTAAAGAGAAATTGATATCTCTTCTGAATTTACCCAGTTATGTTAAACATTCAAGAATTAAACAAAACCTATAGTAATGGCATAAAAGCCCTACAAAATATCTCTTTAACCATTGAGTCTGGCATTTTTGGACTATTAGGTCCCAATGGTGCTGGAAAATCTACCTTAATGCGTACTCTAGCTACCTTACAAGATCCAGACTCAGGGTTGGTAACATTAGACGGGATAGATATTTTCCAAGATCCCCAAAAAGCACGGGGTTGGTTAGGCTATTTACCCCAAGACTTCGGGGTTTATCCCAATGTTTCGGCTGAGGAGTTATTAGACTTATTAGCGGTATTTAAAGGGTTTGTTAAACCCCGTCAACGTCGAGAAATGGTCGCCCATCAGTTACAACTGGTTAACCTTTATGAAAAGCGAAAACAGAAGTTAGGGACGTTTTCTGGGGGAATGCGTCAACGCTTTGGTATTGCTCAAGCGTTGTTAGGGGAGCCAAAATTAGTTATTGTGGATGAACCAATGGCTGGCCTTGATCCTAGCGAGAGAATTCGTTTTCAAAATTTATTAGCAGAAATTAGTGAAGATCGGGTGTTAATTTTATCTACCCATATTGTGGAGGATGTTGCCAGTCTTTGTCCACAAATGGCAATACTTAATCAGGGAAAAATTGTTACCCAGGGTTGTCCTTTGCAGTTAATGGAGCAACTTCACGGTAAAGTTTGGATGAAGGTTATGAGTCCCACAGAAGCAGGGACTATAAACGAAGAATGGACTATTATTACTGCTCGAATGTTACAGGGAAAACGATATGTTCGTATCCTCAGTGATGCTGCCCCTGATGAGGGTTTTCAAGGGGTTGAACCAGAATTAAACGACGTTTATTTTTCAGCCTTATCAGGGAAACAAAATACTTTAGAAGCAGTTGAGATTTAAGTTAGCACCTCATTTTAATTAAACAACTATGGAAACAATTTCTGATATTTACGAACTTTCTCCTATGCAGCAGGGGATGTTATTTCATTCATTATATAATTCTACTTCTGGGATGTATTGTGAACAAAGGAGTTGTTTACTGAAAGGAGAACTTTCTGTATCTGCGTTTAAACAAGCTTGGCAAGCAGTTATTGATCGTCATACTATTCTCAGAACAGCATTTTATTGGGAAGAGGTAGAAAACCCCTTACAAGTGGTTTATCAAAGGGTAGAATTACCTTGGATAGAGTATGATTGGCGTGGCTTAACTAAGACAGAACAAGAAGAAAAATTAACTGCTTTTTTAGTAAATGAACAAGAAAAAGGTTTTACCCTTGACCATGCACCTTTGATGAGTTGTGGTTTAATGCAGGTGGAAGAAAATGCCTACTATTTTGTTTGGAACTATCATCATTTATTGTTAGATGGTTGGTGTAATGGCATTTTATTAAAAGAAGTTTTTGCATTTTATGAAGCTTTTAGACAAGAAAGAAATTTATTTTTAACCCCTTCTCGTCCCTATGGAGATTATATTGCTTGGTTACAAGAACAAGATAAAGAACAAGCAGAAACATTTTGGAAAAATACCCTCAACGGTTTAAATTCACCCACACTTTTAACTATTGGAAATAATGTTTCTTCTGATGAAAGGGATGAACAACATTATCAACTATCAGAGTCTTTAACTACATCTCTACAAACAATTATTCAAAAACATCGTTTAACTTTGAATACTTTGTTTCAAGGAGCTTGGGCTTTATTATTGAGTCATTATAGTGGAGAGTCTGATATTATTTTTGGGGCAACGGTTTCTGGTCGTCCCCCTTCTTTAACCGATGTTGAATCAATAGTAGGGTTATTTATTAATACGGTTCCTGTTAGAATTAAAGTTAAACCTGATGCTTATTTATTACCTTGGTTACAAAGTTTACAAACACAACAAATTGAAAAAGAACAGTATAGTTATAGTTCCTTAATTGATATTCAGGGATGCAGTAATATTCCTAGAGGAACACCTTTATTTGAAAGTTTAGTTATATTTGAAAATCATCCTATTTCTCTCGATAAAGCTTTAGAAGGATGGAGTAAAAATCTAACTATTAGTGATGGTCGTGGGGTAGAAAAAACCAATTATCCTCTCACTCTTTCTGTACTTCCAGGTTCTACTCTTGGTTTCCGTATTAGTTATGATAAACCTCGTTTTTGTTATAGTGATATTCAGGGTTTAATTGAATATTTTACAACTTTATTAACCAGTATTTCTCAAACTCCTGAGCAACAGTTATGGAAGGTTTCTCTAGATGTGGTAACAACTCTCTTGAGAAGGCAAAAGGTAAATAATAACATTCCGAACTCCCTCATAGTAAATCAGGAAATTATTACTGATACAAAGAAAATAGAAAAAGTTAGAAGTAGAGAAAGTTTTATACATCAATTATTTGAAGCACAAGTTGAGCAAACACCTGATAATATTGCTGTAACTTTTGAAAATGAATCTTTAACCTATCAAGAACTTAATGAAAAGGCTAACCAACTAGCTCATTATTTACAAAGTATAGGGGTTAAACCTGAAACTTTAGTGGGTATTTGTTTAGAACCATCTTTGCAAATGCTAATTAGTTTGTTAGCTATTCTTAAAGTAGGAGGAGCCTATTTACCATTAGATCCTAATTATCCTGAAAAACGTCTTGATTTTATGGTTGACGATTCAGGAATTGATTATTTAATTGGGAGTTCGGAGTTAGGAGTTCGGAGTTCGGAGAGTATAGAATTTTTTGTTGATATTGAGGAACTTAAAGGGGAAATAAGTCAACAAATAGATACAAATATTGATATAAAAATAAACTCGGAAAATTTAGCTTATGTTATTTATACTTCGGGTTCTACTGGGGTTCCTAAAGGTGTACAAATTCCTCATCGTGCTTTAAGTAACTTCTTACTTTCCATGAGTAAAAAACCAGGTTTAACAGCTAATGATACTTTATTATCTGTTACTACTCTTTCCTTTGATATTGCTGCATTAGAACTATATTTACCTTTAATAGTTGGGGCTAAATTAGTTTTAGTTTCTCGAAATGTTGCTATGGAAGGTGTTACTCTTGCGCAACAGTTAGCAACTCATCAAGTGACAGTAATGCAAGGAACTCCTGCAACCTGGAAACTATTGCTTGCTTCGGGATGGGAAGGAAAAAATGATTTAACTATTTTCTGCGGTGGGGAAGCATTAGATTCAGGTTTAGCACAAAATCTACAACAAAAATCTAAAGCAGTTTGGAACTTATATGGACCAACAGAAACCACTATTTGGTCATCTATTTATGAAGTAAACTCAGATAAAGTTAGACTAGGAAAACCTATTGATAATACACAACTTTTTATTTTAGATAAAAACTATAATCCTGTTATTACAGGAGTTCCAGGAGAATTATATATAGGAGGAATGGGAGTTGCTAGAGGATATTTAAACAGGCCAGAGTTGACAGCAGAAAGGTTTATTGCGATCCCCCCAACCCCCCTTACTAAGGGGAGCAAAGGGGGGATCGAAGGAAGTCGTTTATATAAAACAGGGGACTTAGTAAAGTATGGAGAAGATGGAGAGATCGAATATTTAGGAAGAATAGACTATCAAGTAAAATTAAGAGGTTTTCGTTTAGAATTAGGGGAAATAGAAACAGTATTATTAACCCATCCCCAAGTAAAAGAAGCTGTTGTTATTGTCAAAGAAGAAAGTTTAATTGCTTATATAGTAACTAAAGGGAACAGGGAACAGGGAACAGGGAACAGAATGGGTGAAATAAAATTATATGGGGACTTACAAGGGTTTTTAGCGGAAAAATTACCTAATTATATGATTCCATCTAGGTTGATAGAATTAGATAGTTTACCGTTAACTCCTAATGGAAAAATTGATCGTAATGCTTTACCAGAAATTCAATTAAATAGCGAAGATTATACTACACCAAAAACAGCAACAGAGGAAATATTAGCAGGTATTTGGGCAAACATTTTAAATGTTAATAAAGTTGGCTTAGAAGATAACTTTTTTGAGCTAGGAGGACATTCTCTTTTAGCAACACGGTTAGTATCAGAAGTCAGACAAGTTTTTGAGGTAGAATTATCGTTACGAGTCTTGTTTGAAAAACCAACTATTAAAAGTTTATCCATAGCTATTGATGGAGAAGCTAAACAAGAAATTTTACCCTTAGAAAAAATAGATCGTAGTGGAGAGTTACCCTTATCCTTTGCTCAACAAAGACAATGGTTATTATCACAACTAGAACCGGATAATCCTTTCTATAATATTGCCATCGCCCTTCGTTTAAAAGGTACTTTAAATATTGGTGCTTTAACCCATAGTTTCCAAACACTTATTCAACGTCATGAAGTATTACAAACCCGTTTTATAAACCAATATGGAAAACCTTATCTAACTATTGCAGAAACAACTGACATAGATATTCCTGTTATTGATTTAAGTTTAATCCCTGTTGCCAAACAAAACAAAATTATCACACAATTAAGTGAAGAAGAAGCACAACAACCCTTTACATTAGAAAGTTGTCCTTTATTGAGAGTAAAATTATTACGTTTAGCAGAAGAAGAACATATTTTATTGCTAACAATGCACCATATTATCTCAGATGGTTGGTCAATGGGTATATTGGTGCAGGAAGTTGCCACAATATATCAAGCTTTTTGTGCAGAAAAACCATCCACACTCGAAACATTACCCTTTCAATATGTAGATTTTTCAGCATGGCAAAGAAAATGGTTACAAGGTGACAACCTAGATACACAACTAAGCTACTGGAAAACACAATTAAAAGATACATCAACATTATTAGAATTGCCAAGCGATCGCCCTCGTCCGGTTGTGCAAAATTTTCACGGTTCAACTTATTCTTTTACCCTATCTCAACCTTTAACCACACAGTTACAAAGTCTTTGTCATCAAGCAGGAACAACTTTATTTATGCTACTATTGGGCGCATTTTCTGTGTTACTACATCGCTATAGTAGCAACGAAGATATTGTCATCGGTTCCCCTATTGCTAACCGAAATTATGCTCAAATTGAAGGGTTAATTGGCTTTTTTGTCAATACTTTAGCATTAAGAATCAATTTATCCCATAACCCTACATTTTTTGACCTATTAAAACAGGTGCGACAGGTTGCTTTAGGTGCTTACAGTCATCAGGATCTACCCTTTGAAAAACTATTAGAAGCGTTAGAAGTTCCTCGTTCCTTAAGTCATACACCCCTGTTTCAAGTGATGTTTGTCTTACAAAATACACCTTTAGATCCCATTCAACTACCAGACTTACAATGGGAACCTTTGGAAATGAATAATAATACGGCAAAGTTTGATCTGACTCTGATGATGAGAGAGACGGAAAATGGTTTATTAGCTAGTTGGGAATATAATACTGACTTATTTGAACAAGATACTATCATTCGCTTAGGAACCTGCTTTGAGACTCTATTAAATGCTATTGTTACAGATGCAGAACGTCCTATTTCAGAGTTATCTTTGCTCAATGAAGAAGAAAAGCAACTTTCTCTGGAAAATGGGAGACTGGGAGAGGGGGAGACTGGGAGAGGGGGAGACTGGGAGAGGGGGAGACTGGGAGAGTGTTGTATTCATCAACTATTTGAAGAACAAACTAACAAGACTCCTGATGCGATCGCAGTTATTTGTGGAGAGCAACAACTAACTTATCAAGAACTCGATCGCAAAACAAACCAACTGGCCAGATATTTACAACAGTTTGGGGTGAAACCTGACACATTGATCGGTCTTTGTGTCAAGCGTTCTTTATCCATGATTATTGGTATTTTAGCTATTCTCAAAGCAGGAGGTGCTTATGTTCCTCTTGACCCCAATATACCCCCAGAACGCCTTACCATTCTCCTAGAAGATACTCAAATCAATCTTTTACTAACTCAGAATGATATTAATCTTCCATGGCCCAACACTTTAACAGTCATTGATCTCCAGCAACAGGAAATCTACCAAGAAAGTCAAAATACTCTGCCAACAGATACCACGGCTGAACATCTTGCCTACGTCATGTATACATCAGGTTCAACGGGTATTCCCAAGGGTATATGTATCCCTCATCGTGGGGTGACTCGTTTGGTTAAAAACAGTAATTATGTTGCTCTGGGAGAAGATGATATTTTCTTACAAGCGGCACCGTATACCTTCGATGCTTCAACTTTTGAGATATGGGGTGCATTACTAAATGGGGGACGCTTAGTCATTTTACCCAGTCAAACCCCTTCTTTAGAAGAAATAGGGGAAACTCTGGAAAATTATGGGGTGACAACTCTCTGGTTAACAGCAGGCTTATTTCAGGTTATGGTAGAGGAAAAACTAGAATCGTTCAAAAATGTGCGTTATTTATTGGCAGGTGGTGACGTACTCTCTCCCACTCACGTTAAAACGGTTTTACAAACCTACCCCCATTGTTCTGTTATTAATGGTTATGGTCCAACTGAAAATACTACTTTCACCTGTTGCTCTGTTTTAACAGATGTTGAGCAAATTGGTTATTCTGTACCCATTGGTCAGCCAATTTCTCAGACCCAAGTTTATATTTTAGACAATTATTTACAACCTGTCCCCTTTGGTGTCCCTGGAGAGTTATATATCGGAGGTGACGGGTTAGCTAGAGGTTATCTCAACCGTCCCCAGTTAACCGCAGAAAGGTTTATTGCGAGTCCCTTTGCAACGGGAGAAAGATTGTATAAAACGGGGGACTTAGTTAGGTATGATAGACAGAGAAATATAGAATTTTTGGGCAGAAAAGATAATCAAGTTAAGATTAGGGGTTTTAGGGTTGAATTAGGCGAAATTGAAACAATTTTACAACAATATCCCAAAGTCCAAACAGCGATCGTTCTGGTTAAAGAAAGCAGTCAAGGGAATAAACAGTTAATTGCTTATGTAGTGCCAAAAACAGAGGAAACTCTTGAAATAGAAGAGTTACAGACATTTTTAACGCAAAAATTACCCGATTATCTCCATCCTCATCATTACATGATTTTAGAGGAGTTTCCACTGACTCCTAACGGAAAAGTAGATCGGCGATCGCTTCCTCAACCCATCCTCTCAACATCGAAAAATGAAGCACCTCGTAACCTCATCGAAACCAAGTTAGTGAACATCTGGCAAGATGTGCTAAATCTGGAAAAAGTTGGTATTGAGGATAATTTCTTTGAATTGGGTGGTGATTCTATCTTAGCTATGCAAATTGTTAGTCGTGCTAATGGTATCGGGCTAAAATTATCCCCTAAGCAGTTATTTCAACATCAAACTATTGCTCAGTTAGCAGCGATCGCCACTTCCATAGACTCCCCCCAAGGGGAACAAGGTTTAGTCACTGGGAAAGTTCCTTTAACTCCGATTCAACACTGGTTTTTTGAGCAAAATTTAGCTAAAATGGCTCATTTTAATCAGTCTGCCTTCCTAGAAGTTCCTCAAACCCTCGATTTTGTGCAACTAGAAACGGTATTGCGCCATATTATTGAACATCATGACGCTTTAAGGTTGCGCTTTAACCTCTTAGAAACGGGGTGGGAAGGGAATATAAGCGATCCCGATGAGCAAGTACCTTTGACTTATGTGGATCTTTCTGGTTTATCAGATCAGACACAAGAAAAGGCGATCGCTGTAACAGCAACAGAGTTACAGTCGAGTCTTGATCTATCATCTGGGCCATTATTAAGAATAGCTATCTTTGACTTAGGAAAATTGCGATCGCAACAACTCCTGATTATTATTCATCACTTGGTGGTTGATGGAGTTTCCTGGCGCATTTTATTAGAAGATATCCAAACCGCTTATCAACAATTAACAGAAAATCAACCTATTGAACTACCCCTAAAAAGCACTTCTATCAAAACTTGGTCAGAACAACTTCAGAATTATTCCATAGAAGAAGAGAAAGAATATTGGCAAGAAATAGCCTCAAAAACTTGTGTCTCTTTGCCTAGAGATTATCCAGAAGGTGAAAATACTATTGCAGTAACTAAACAAGTTATTGTTACGTTGGGTACAGAAGAAACCGAAACCCTATTAAAAACATTCCCTAAAACTTCTAATACTCAAATTAACGACATTTTACTCACTGCCTTAGTAGAAGCTGTTAGTCAGTGGACGGAACAACGTTCTTTATTAATTAACTTAGAAAGTCATGGAAGGGAAGATATTAATGATAGGATAAATATTACTCGTACTGTTGGTTGGTTTACAAGTCTTTTTCCTGTTTTTCTAAATATAGAAAACTCTAACACTCTTGTAGATTCTCTAAAAGCTGTTAAAGAGCAATTAAGTTCTATTCCCCATCAAGGTATAGGTTACGGAGTGATGCGTTATTTTTATGAGCATTCAGAAATTGAGAGTTTAGCTGAAATTAGTTTCAATTATTTTGGTCAATTTGATGCTTTATTGTCAGATAATTCAGAGTTTTCTTTATCTCCTTATGATGCTGGATTAAACCAAGATATTAAGCAAACTAAACCCCATTCTTTAGAGATTAATAGTTTAGTAATAGGGGAACAATTGCAGTTTACCTGGAATTATAGTTGTGAATTGTATAAATCATCAACCATTGAAGCGATCACCAAAAAATTTCTTGATATCTTACAACAACTAATTAATGACTGTGAATCTGATCATGAAACCATATCTGATTTGTCCTTAGTTGACTTAGATGAAGATACTTTCAACCAAGTATTAGGAATGGTTGATTTTGGGTAGTTATAATGAGTATTTTTATGCAACAATATGTCAATGTTTTTACGGTTCTATTAATATTGATTCTAATAAACACAATAAAAATTTTCATCTAATATTTGTCCTTTTTCTCAAGAACAAATATTAGGATAAGTAGGGTTTGCTGAATAAAAGCAAAACCCTATTCTTTAAAAGGTTACACCCATATTCGCGATCGCAAAAAAGATCAGCTTTGTCGGCTACAAACCGCTATAATTGGTAGAAACACCTCCCAGTTGTTGGTCAAGAACAAATGTATCGAAAAGAGGAGCAACCTTTACCGCCCCCAGAAAAATTTGAATTACCTTTCGAGGGCAAATTGTCCCCCAATAATCGTTGGGTAATCATGGCAGAGTTGATACCTTGGGATGATTTTGAGGAAGAATATGCTAAACTTTTTTCAGCAGAAAAAGGTGCGCCAGCCAAACTATTTAGAATGGCATTAGGGACATTAATTATTAAGGAAAAATTAGGAACAAGTGATAGAGAAACTATAGAACAGATTAGAGAAAATCCCTATCTACAATACTTTATAGGTTTAAATTGTTATCAACAAGAGCCACCACTGGAATCTTCAATGCTAGTTCATTTTAGGAAAAGAATTGATGGGGAATTGATAAACAAAATCAATAAAAAAATAGTAAAAAGAGAAATAGACAAGAGTGATAAAGAAGTAAAAAAAAAGGATTGTCTCCAAGAAAAAGGAGAAAAAATAAAAAATAAAGGTAAACTAATTTTAGATGCGACTTGTGCGCCAGCAGACATCAAATACCCAACGGATTTAGGCATATTAAATCAAGCCAGAATTGAGACAGAAAGAATAACAGATAATCTTTATAAACCATTAAGAGTAAAATTGAGAAAAAAGCCGAGAACTTCTAGAAAAATTGCTAGAAAGGAATACTTAAAAGTAGCTAAAAAACGAAAAGTATCTTATCAAGAAAGAAGAAAAGCTATCGGGAAACAGTTAAAATACCTTAAGAAAAATTTAGGAAATATAGAAGACTTAATTCAAGCTGGGGCTTCCCTGGAAAATCTGAGTAAAAGACAGAAAAATTGTCTAGAGACTATCAAAAAAGTTTATGAACAACAACAGTCAATGTGGGAGAATAAGACCCAGAGTGTTTCTCAAAGAATTGTAAGTTTAACTCAACCGCATATTCGTCCAATAGTGAGGGGAAAAGCAGGAAAACCAATAGAGTTTGGAGCTAAACTCTCAGTAAGCTGTGTAGATAACTATGTGTTTCTAGACAAAATAAGTTGGGAAAACTTCAATGAATCTTGTCATTTAAAAGAACAAGTAGAAAAGTATAAAGAAACGTTTGGCTATTATCCCGAATCCGTCCATGTAGATAAAATTTATCGAACTAGGGAAAACAGAAATTGGTGTAAGGAAAGAGGGATAAGAATCAGTGGTCCGAAGTTAGGAAGACCTCCGAAAAATGTCAGTGAAGAAGAAAAGAAACAAGCCCACTCCGATGAATGCTTCCGTAATGCTATTGAGGGAAAGTTTGGACAAGCTAAACGAAGATTTAGCCTAAATCTCGTGATGACAAAACTCCCTGAAACCTCCATTACATCTATTGCTATTACATTTTTAGTTGTCAATCTTTGTAAACTTCTGAGGCAGTTTTTGTCGCTTTTTTTGTCCTTATTTACTAATAATAGAACAGGGAAACTCATCAAACCGCCTTTCATTAATTTTGATTATACTTTAAACAATTTTCATGTACTAAAACTTATTGATTTGTCAGAAAATTCTTGGTCAAAAGTGGCATAAATTTTGGAGAAACTTTTTCAGCAAACCCTAATTATGAGAAACTATTTATTAGGTAGTCTTTTAACTATAGGCTTAAGCTTTTCTATATTTTCAGAAGTAAAAGCTGCTACTATTTCCCTAGATTTTGATAGGTTACCCAATCAACAAGGATGGATAAGAGAGAGTAATAGGTCTGGTACTGCTTTTTCTGTGGATGGAACAAAACTTATTCAAAACAGTATTGGAAGAGGTTCATTTGTTAAAACGTTTCGGATGAATAATGTTATTGATCCTGACAAACATTTTACCTTATCTTTCACCGCTAGATATTTAAACCAAGAAGTAGTTTCATCTACTGTTAGTACATTTAGTTTCGTTGTTTATTTATATGATGCTAACAGGCGTTTTCATCTTGCTTTTGGTCGTTCAGCATTTCAGAATAGAGTAGATACATCTGTTTTTAATGATTATCGTTTAGAAGGTTCATTTTCAACAGGTGTTGCTAGTTTATATATTAATGATACCTTTATTAGAGATTTTAATACAGAGACTGTTAGAGACAGTAGGAATTTTATTGGGTTTGGAGATTCAACTTATACAGCAAATGCTCATGCAGAGCTAACGAATTTTACTTTTACTCAAAAAGAAATAAGCGCAGTTCCAGAACCTTTAACTATCCTGGGGACAGGAACTGCTATAGCTTTTGGAGCAGGTTTCAAACGTAAGTTAGCTAAAACTAAGAAGAAATAGAATTTAATTTTAAACCTGTATTTGAAGTCTTCCTTGCTTATGAGGGGGATTTTTTTTATCGAAAAATCATGGGTCTAAAACCTCACGGGGTGACAAGCCCGTTAAAACCCTGATTGAAAGAGGGTTTCAGCCGTGGCGATCACTCTATAAATTGTCAAAAACTAGAGGGTTTATTGAGAATAAACAATAATGATAATCATTCTTGCCGTGTGTGTGGGGGGGAGGAGGGTTACACCGTCCTCCCCCCCACAGGGTTGATGCTCAAAATCAACCCCTTGGGCAATATTAGTTTTTATTAAATAATAAAAATTGGTTTATTTTGGATAGTTACATCTAAAATAAATCATCTTCCACTGGTTATTTTATGTTAAGATAAAATAGGGGAATTAAGCCGTCTTATCTATTATGGACATGGCTTGTAACCCTTTTTTATAATTGTTGAGTTTCTGGGGATTATTGCTCATCATAATTGAAATAAAATCAGAGCAAAATTCCCAAGCGTGAATCCAAAGAGAGCCATAAAGTCCTATCCAAAAATTACTATGTCTTCGGTCACGTCTTGATTTTTCAGTTAGACGAGCAATATATTTTCCTTGATTGATTTGTCGAAATGTTTTGCCTTTTAAAGAAGTAGCAGTGCAAGCGATCGCTATTAATAAAATCAAGGAATTTAGTCGTTTATTATTGGCTTTACTTCCCTCCAAATTATAACACCCTGTCTTACAATCCTTGAACATAGCTTCAATATCTGCCCTGGCTCGATAGACTTTCAAGACCTCTGATAAACTGTCTAAGTTGGTAAGAATAAACCAAGGCTCTTTTTCCTGTTTGCCCTTGTATTTTCTTTTCCAATATGCTCCCACATTAAAGTTTCCAAACCCTTTATTTTTAGTGACTGAAACCCCAGTTAAAAACATCTTCATCCCAGGTTTCATTCCTAACTGCGAAAAAGTTTGATAATCTTCATCATCTTTTTTCTGGTTTGTACCTTGTTTCTGACGAAAAGCGAAGAATAACTTTTGTTTTTTACTTTTTTGTTTCAACCAATAAGCTGATTTAACACTGTGGAATTCTCGGTCTCCAAGAATGACTAACTCATAGTTTTTTAGAAGACAAAGAACAGGTTTAATTAATGCCTGTTGTTCAGATAATCTGCTGGCTCCTCTTTTCCCTAAAAGTGTCCAATAGATGGGTAAAGCCCGCTTTTTCCAGATAACAGCAACCATGAAAACATTTTTATCTTTCCATTGGGTTCGGTCAATTGTTATAATCAGACGAGAGCCAGTCTTAAATTCTTTACAAATAATAGCTTTAATCACAGGAAACCAGAATCTGGGAATGGCTAAAGCTGACAAAACTAGGAATCTCTGGATATGTTTACGACGACTTTGATAAAGGATTGGTAAAGGAAAACAAGCTGCTAACCTTTCTATTCTAACCTGTTTATGTACTGTCAGCAACCACAGTAAAATTCTAAAAGCCTCGAACTGTGTTTGTGTTAAATGTTTGGTAAAATGAGATTCATAAACTGCTAAAAAGCTCATGATTTAAGTTATAAAACGATTAAGGACAATCTGATTATTATTAGCATAAAATCGGATTGTTTTCTCTCTTTTAGGAGTTTACGCTCGCGCATCAAAACAGTTTGGGGGGGCAGGGCAATCGCATTTAATTTTTGAAAAGCTGACTGCATAAGAGGTTTCGCGATCGCCGTTCATTTGTACTGAAACTCTAAAATCTTTACTGGATCACGCATCTCAGATTTTAATGCGATTGCCCTGTTTGGGGGGGGAAGACGTGGCATTTGCCACGTCTTCCCCCCCCATTTGCAAATGATTATCATTATCGTTCATTCTCAATAAGCTCTCTGGTTGCCGACAATTGTTTAGGGTCGGGTAACAGAGAAAAACCGCTCTGGACTTACTTTTCAACCTACTTGTCACCCCGTGAGGTCTAAAACCCCGCCCTTTAGGGCGTAATTGTGTTAGAATTACATTGTAGCAATATTCAGCCACCTACTGGGAGTCCCCCAGAAAGTGACGACTAACTCTGAATTGGCAGGGCGTCTGGAAACAGATGGATGTATGACCTAGTAAGGTAAGTACCAGTCAGCCTAGTAAACCTCGTATGAGAGTAGGTTTCAACAAGTAATTGTTGAATCCGAATCCACTCGCCTTTAGGCAGTGGAGTATGTCAAATTTCTAGAATCGCTCTTATGCCAAATCCGATTGTCAAAACCTCTTTATCGTTTTGCTCTCCTTCCTCCCACACTCCCCACCCTCATCAACTAGAAAGAGAAAAGGGGTATCTAAACCGGATTTGGTATTAGAGATTGGAAAATAGCACTTAATCTGCTTCAAAATTAAGAATATCAATGGGAAACACTCTAACCCTTAACTCCACTGGTTGTCCCATCTTATCTGAGAGTATTTTTTGAGTTTTTTTAAGGTTTTCTTCTGGATCAATTTTATCGAGTCTATCAGGGGTAATAATAACATCAGCAATGACAACAATTTTGTCTTCTTTTAGTTGAACATCTACCTTTGTAATAAGACTGTCTTCCCTATCTTTATGTTTACGGTGACGTTTAGCTAATTCATGACGAATTTGATTTTCAATAATCATTTCCCGAAAGGAGAAATTGAGGGGTAAAGTAATCATAATGAGACTTGCTAGTAACCCAAATAAGCTAGCTGTGGCCTTTTTCCAACTACCATAAGACTCAAAAAGAAAGACAACAGAAGCTGTTAAAATAATCCCCACCAAATTTGTCAAAAATAGCATAAAAGAGCCGCTAGATAAGCTTAAACCCTCCACTGCAAAGCCAATCCCTACCACACATAAAGGAGGAACTAATGCCACTGATATGGCTACCCCAGGAATAGCATCAGAAACGCTACGACGTACCTTGGCAAACCCTCCTGCTGTTCCTGCTGCGATCACTACTCCTAAGTCTAGTAAAGTTGGTTTAGTACGAGCCAAAATTTCTGATCCTGACAGTTGATATCCAATAATTTCTGTAGTTAAAAAAGCAATACCAATAGTTAACAAAATACCGAAAATTAAACGAATGAAAGAATAACTAATTAAACGAGGATTAAAAGTAACTAACGCATAAGCTATACCAATAATAGGAATCATCAAAGGAGCAATAATCATCGCTCCAATAATAGTGGCAGCACTATTAGAAATTAAACCAAAAGTAGCAATGGTTGTGGCTAAAATAAGTAAGATAGAGAAATTACGGGCTAAAACTTGATTAAGAAGAATTTGAGATAACTTATCTTCTGAAATCTTTTCTTCTTCTATTTCTGTTCTAAGTTGACAGAAGAATATCCATTCCCGTTTTATAAATGACTTTAGTTTTGACCAAGACATATAGCAGCTAGTTTTAGGAGTTCGGAGTTCGGAGTTCGGAGTTCGGAGTTCGGAGTTAGATATTATATTTACCCCATGAGTCCGAAAAATGCTAGAAAATTTCTTATAAATTAATCTTCTGGTGCTTTACGAATTTGAAAACAACACCATTTTTTACGTTTCCATAAAGCAGCGACGATCCATCCTTCTTGTTCTAGGGTATCAGCGATCGCCTGAGATTGTTCTAACAAAATACCACTTAAAATCCCCCAGGTATTGGGTTTAGCTAACTTAGAAAATTGAGGAATTAAATCAATAATCACCTCAGCTAAAATATTACAAACGATGCCATCTACTCCGTCACTAACTAATTCTAATAACTCTGTCAAACTCCCTTGATTAATAGCCAAATTATTAGGATCAATTTGATTTAGATGACGGTTTTCCCTAGCTGCTTTAACCGCCAAAGGGTCAATATCCACAGCATAAGCTTTACTGGCCCCCAATAAAATAGCCCCAATAGAAAGAATACCCGAACCCGAACCAATATCAGCAATTACCACATCCCTATCAGGTTTCGATAAACGCATTTCCAAAGACTCTAAACACAACTGAGTGGTGGGGTGGGTTCCTGTGCCAAAAGCAACCCCAGGATCGAGTTTAAGAATGAGTTTATCAGTGTTTTCAGGAGGTGTTAACCAAGCAGGATAAATAATAAAGCGATCGCCCACTTCCGTTGGTTCCCAGTATTGTTTCCAACTACTGGACCAGTCTTCCTCGTCGATTAATTTCCAACGGGTTAGAGGTTGGGGTAAATTTAAAACTAAAGCATCTTGCTGTAACCATAGGGATAAAGCAGAGATATCTAGGGATTGATATTTAATTTGTGGAATATAACCCTGAATGATATGAGATTTTCCTTTAATTTCCCGTGAAGTCCCTGAGCAGCCGAACTTATCTAACCGCCAAGTTATTGATTCTTCCAAATGAGGATGGCATAAAATGGTGATTTCCCACCAACTGTTGGACATAGGATTTGTTTTTTAATTAAAAGGACTCGGAGACGGGGGAGATGGGGAGACGGGGAGATGGGGGAGAAAAGTATTAATATTGTTCCCACACTTCCCACACTTCCCACACTCACTATCCTCTATTAAAGCTTAACGGTATAAGCGTCTCGGATGCCATCTACTTTAGTAATTTCGTTCAAGAGTCCTTCTGGTAGGGGATCATCCAAACTTAGGGCCATAACGGCATCTCCTCGAACAATTTTCCGTCCCACTTGCATACTAGCAATGTTAACGTTAAAACTTCCCAAAAGAGAGCCAATTTTACCGATAATTCCTGGCATATCTCGGTGAACGGTAAATAACATATAGTTACTTGGGGGTACGTTAATGGGGAAACCATCCACATCTGTAATGCGAATTTCTCCATCGCTTAATAACGCCCCAGTCACAGAATGTTCTCCTAATGATCCTTGTGCTGCTAAATGCAAAGAGTCGGAATAGTCACGAATAGAAGCGTCGTGGGTTTCAATAATGCGGATACCTCTTTCTTTGGCTTCGATGGCTGCATTTACGTAATTAACCCGTTCTCGCAATGCTTGAGAGAGTAACCCTTTAATCGAGGCCACGACGATAGGTTGACCCTTGGTACTAGCCAATTCTCCTTGTAAACGAACCGTTAACCGTTCAATACGCCCTCCAGCTAATTGACCGACTAAATTGCCCAAAGTTTCTGCTAATTGTAGATAAGGGCGCATTTTTTCCATGACATCTGGGGTGAGTCCTGGAATATTAACCGCAGATCGGGCTGGAAGTCCTAACAAAACATCACGAATTTGTTCGGCCACATCAACGGCCACATTAACCTGTGCTTCGGCAGTAGAAGCCCCTAAATGGGGGGTTAAAATGATGTTTTCGTGTTCTCTGAGTTTGGATTCTTTGAGGGGTTCTTCTTCAAATACATCTAAAGCAGCGCCGGCAATTTTCCCTTCGGCGATCGCTTCAGCTAGGGCAGATTCATCGATAGTACCACCCCGCGCACAGTTGATAATGCGGGCGTTAGGTTTCATCTTACTGAGGGATTCTTTATTGATGATGTGGGTGGTTTCTTTGGTTTTGGGGATGTGCAGGGTAATATAATCGGATTCAGCGAAGAGGAGATCGAGATCCACTAAGGTACAACCTAATTGATCGGCTCTTTCTTTGGAAATAAAGGGATCATAAGCTAATAATTTCATGCCCATTGATTTAGCCACATTAGCCACATGGGAGCCAATTTTTCCTAAACCAACAACCCCCAAGGTTTTCTTATAGACTTCTGCCCCAATGAAGCGTTTACGTTCCCATTTGTCATTTTTGACGGATTGATTAGCTTCGGGAATATGACGGGATAGGGATAACATCATGGCTAGGGCGTGTTCTGCTGCGGCGATGGTGTTGCCTTCTGGAGAGTTTACCACCACGATCCCTTGACGAGTGGCGGCCTGTACATCGATATTATCCACGCCAACCCCGGCCCGTCCAATAATTTTCAGTTGGGTTGCGGCCTCAATAATCTCTTTAGTAACACGGGTTCCCGATCGCAGCATCATGGCATCGTATTCGGGGATAATTTTTACTAACTCTTCTGGGGGTAATCCCGTTTTAACATCCACCTGTGCCACTTGTGAGAGGATTTCAACACCAACTTGGTCAATGGGATCTGATACAAGAACTTTTGCCATAGTAATTCGCCTTGGTAGGGTGATCGTTATTTTGCTCTCATGGTTGCAGTAGTTTATTGTAAGGGTTGATCTCCCCTAAACCCCGAAATCGTTAACAAGTTTTCCAGTTTGCTTATTGGTGGGATTTACATTTACGACTAATGAGCATTATTTCCTAACAAGTCTTGATATTCCACCAGTGCATCAACAAAAAAATAATCCCGAGAGTAATGCAATTTTTGCTCAAAATGACAACTTTACTAGGGGAGAAGAGGTATCATTTAGTACCAGTGGAAATGTCGATTATGAATTAAGGGTTTTAGGTAATCAGTATAAGCTTTTGGCGAATAATTCACAAATTCTCAACGGTTCACTTCGTGTCTATTCTTTTGATCCTGGTACGAGTAATCCGCCATTAGGGACTTTTAACCCCTATGAAATTCCTAATTTTCTTTTTTTTGGAGATAACACGGGTCAAGAATCTGGTGAGTTTACTTTTAGGTCTGCTGAGGTAACAATTAATTCTACTACTGTACCTGAATCTTCAGCTTCCTTGGCTTTGGGAATTCTTGGTGCCTGGGGAATTATACTCAAGATAAAACATATACTATAGCACTTCTCATACTTGTGAGGTACAGAGTTTTCTAGTTTTAGGAGTTCGGAGTTCGGAGTTCGGAGTTCGGAGTTTGGAGGCTCGATATTAGGTGTACATATTGAGTCCGAGAAACGCTATATAATAATAGTTTACTCTTCCTCTCCCCATTTTTTCTTATTTTTTTCTGCTGCCCGTAAAGATTTTTTAGAGGGCATTTCATAGGGAGAATCTAATAATTCTAATTGTTGAGGTTTGGGTGTCTTTGTTCCTTCTTTTCTGCGCTGTGATGTTCTTTCTTCACTGGTATCTTCTGCCACAATTTCATAAAGGGTTGCTAATTTATTTTTCCCCTTCCCTTTCCGTAAAATACGACCTAATCTTTGTACATATTCCCGTGCAGAACTGGTTCCCGATATAATTATCGCAACCTTTACTTCTGGAACATCAACACCTTCGTTTAAAACATGAGAAGTTACTAAACTTTTATAAATTCCTTCTCGAAACTTTGTTAAGATATCGTGACGCTCTTTTACTGGGGTTTGATAGGTGATAGCAGGGATTAAAAATTCTTGAGAAATTCGGTAAACCGTTGCATTATCATTGGTAAAAATTAACAATGAATCTTGATCATGTTCACAAACTAATTCCTCTAATACTCTTATTTTTCCCTCTGTCCCGGCTGCAATTTCTTTTGCCTCTCTATGGGCTAACATTGCCCGTCTTCCTGCTGGACTTCTGGCACTAGCTTTAACAAAAATTTGCCAACCGTTTAAACTCCCTAAAGATATATTAGACTTGCGTAAAAAATCATTTCTAATTTGCATTGCTTGATCATATGTTTTTCTTTCTTTTTGTGATAATTTGACCTTAATTTCTACTACTTTATGATCAGCTAATGTTCCCCCGGCAAGTTCTTTTACTCCCTTGCGATAAACCACTTCACCAATTAAACTGTCTAAGTCACGATGGCTACCATCAGCCCTTTCTGGGGTGGCAGTCAAGCCCAAACGATAGGGAGAAATAGCGTATTCTGCAATAACACGGAAAAAATCTGTGGGAAGGTGATGACATTCATCAAATATCTGCAAAGCGTAACGATTTCCTAATGTTTCGGCGTGAATGGCTGCGCTGTTATAAGTAGCAATTAAAATGGGACTGCGATCACGTGATCCTCCTCCCAATAACCCCACCTCAATGTCAGGAAACGCTGCACACATCTGCGCGTACCATTGGTGCATCAAATCTAGGGTAGGTACTATAATTAGGGTGGTGCGAGGGGTAGCAGTCATGGCTAACTGTGCTAAATAGGTCTTTCCTGCTGCTGTGGGTAACACAACCACCCCTTTACGCCCTGAAAGTTTCCAAGCTTCTAACGCTTCCGTTTGATGGGGATAGGGTTCCCTCTCAAAACTAGGGGTTAAGTCTAGAGGAAAAAAGTCCTTAGCATTGTCAACAAAGTTGAGATTATTTGCTTCTAAGGTTTCAATCAAAACCCGATAATAAATAGCCGGAACCCTAAACTTCTCGATGCGATCGTCCCATGTAGCAAACTCGATCCATGCTTTCCCTCTTGGGGGTGGATGTAAAATTAATGTGCCGCGATCGTACTTCAGTTTACTGGGACGTGCCATGTAGTTATTTAGTATTGTCTTATATTTAAGTTATAGAATTTGATGGATTTTCTCAACTACATCCTCGACAAAATCAACGGTTTCATTGACTAAATTATCATCAATAGACCCACGGTTTCCTATATTATAGGTTGGATCGATGTCTGCTTGATGAGAAATTATATTTCTACGCTCAACAATAAAAGTTAGTTGTTGTTTAATATCTTCTATTGATTAAAAATTTAAACTTAAAATTGCTACCATAGAGATAAGAGTTATTTCTTGTACAAATTTAATGATTTCGGGTCTGCTCTTTGCCTTAATGGGATTTTTTCATTTGTTGAGAATCCTATTTCAATGGCCAGCAATGGTAGGAATATGGACAGTGCCGTTTACCATCTCTGTAGTAGCGATTGTTGTCGCAGGGTTTTTGAGTTTCTGGGCATTTCGTCTGTCAAGGAAAGTGCCTATATCCAGCCATTAGAGAAAAACTATGAGAGAAACTTCTGATGTTTCAATTCTTAACAATTGACACTCTACTCGTCTTTAGGCAGTGGAGTGTCAATCAATGGATTAGAACTTATCACTTTAATATCCATTTTTGATAGTTGATGATTAAGTTTTCATCTTTAATAACGTTTTCTTTACCTAAATAAAAATGGTGTTGCTAAAAGTCACTAACACTGTTATACTGTTAACCAGTATTAAGAGAAATATATGTCAGAAATAGAACAAGTTATTGAAGATTATGTATTAGGCTGGAATAGTTCCAAGCCAGAAGATAGACTGTTATTAATGAAAAAAGTTTTGGCAGAAAATTGTCTTTATCTAGATTCTCATCTACCTAAACCAGTTGATAACATAGAAACACATTGTCAATTGATAGAGAGCTTCAGAGAAAAATTTCCCGAAATTAGCTTACAATTAAGCACAGCACCAGATAGTCATCATGGTCATTTTAAATTAACCTGGAAGATGGTTAAAAAAAATGGAGATGTGTTCCTGGGAGGTAACTTTTTTGGAGAAGTAAACCAACAAAATAAAATAACAAAGTTAGTGGGATTTGTTGATAAGAAATGAGCATGATTAGTATGGGAACTTAATCTGAAATGTTTATGACTTGATTCTGAGTTAAATAAACCTGATTGATATTATACTTGACAATTTGATAAAATAAACCTCTTGCAAAAATATTTTATGCTATAATTAAAGGCTATTTTTTTGCCAATTTAACTTGTTCAGATGTACAAAATATCTGATAATTTTTGAATAATTGAGATAAGAGCGATCGCTTCTACACAAAATCATTAAAAATAGGCTGCTTAAAACAGTTAAGCTAATGATAAAAAGCTCAACCCACTAGAGATTAAATAGATTTTTTTTACAAATTAATTAGCCAAATCGTAGTTATGAAGTCCAGCTATTAAGTTGGCTCTTAATCCAAATCTCTTACCACGATTTCGATAAGGATAAGAAAGGATTTTAAAGATTTTTAAGCGACGATTTATATGTTCGACTGTGATTCTTAATCGATTTAGTTGCCGATTATATTTTTTCTCCTCTTGGCTTAACTTCTTCCCTTTCTTTTTCTTGATGGGTGTTTCACTTAATTGATGAATTTTTCCTATTCCTTGATAGCCTTTATCAGCAAGAACTTTTATTGATGTCCCAAATTTGACCCCACTGTTTTTAAAGTATGTTCTCTTTGTTTTCCACTATAAAACTGTTTTTGTCGTTTTTTCGGCCTTTCAATTTGACTTTCCATGACATCCATTACTACCATTTCCTCTTGATAATTCGTTTTCCATAATTATTTCTTTCCAGGTAGTCGAAATTGACGAGATTTTATTAATATATTTTCGATTTTATGGACAATGCGACAAACGTTAGATTCGGACATTTTCCACGTTAGACTAATATGGTAATAAGTCCTATATTCTCTTAAATACTCAAGCATTATGAGAATGTGGTCTTCAACTATTAATTTTGGTTTACGTCCGGGTTTCTTTTTTCTTTTTAGATAAGCTTTGACAGTGCGAACCATCACTCTGAAAGTTTTTTTTTACTCCTGTCAAACGCTTGAATTCGGTCTCTTTTAACTTTTTAACTTGCCAATATTTCATTATCAAATCAATTTTCTTAGCTGAATAGTTATCTTTAATAATTATACAACGATTCTTGTTTTAAAACTTAATTGATTTTTGGGGTTCAGGCGATCGCCACTATGAGAGTGCGATCGCTTTACCAATGGTGGCTATGCAAAAAATGAATAATCTTTTATTATACCACGAAAAACTTTTGCAAGAGGTCTAATATTCCAAAAATTATTATAGTCAGACTCGTTAAAAGATATTGACTTAGTTTTCTTAGAGAGCTATTTCATTCTAGATGATAAGATATCTATATTTTTCTTATATTTCCTTGATTCCCCTAATCTGAGATAGATTATAATAGATTGACTTAAGAAAACTATCTCATTATTTTATCAATGTCCAGTTATTCAGAATCAAACCCTAACCCTAATATTGGCACCAGTGATTCACCTCATACTGATTATCGTCACCTTGAGGCTAAGAAATTAACTCCAATGTATCAGCATTATGTTGAGGTTAAAGAACAATATCCTAACACTTTATTAGTGTATAGAGTTGGTGATTTTTTTGAATGTTTTTTCCAAGATGCTGTTACTATTTCTCAAGAATTAGAATTACATTTAACCAGTAAAGAAGGTGGCAAAGAAATAGGCAGAGTTGCCATGACTGGTGTACCTCATCATGCTTTGGATCGTTACAGTCGTTTATTAGTAGAAAAGGGCTATGCTGTGGCTATTTGTGATCAAGTAGAAGACTCGGCACAAGCAGCAGCACAAGGGCGAATGGTGGAGCGGAAAATTACTAAATTATTGACTCCTGGAACCCTTACAGATGATGGAATGTTATCAGCAAAACAGAACAATTATTTAGCTGCTATTGTTATTACTGGAGAACATTGGGGACTTGCTTACGCTGACATTTCTACGGGAGAATTTTTTACTACCCAATGCCAAGATTTAACTAATCTGAATTTAGAGTTATTAAGGCTACAACCAGCAGAAATTTTAATCCCTACTAATGCCCCCGATATTAATAGTTTATTACGCCCCGGAGAGAAGTCTCAATATTTAGCTGATGTCTTACCAGACTGTTTTTGTTATTCCCTGCGATCGCAAAGTCCTTTTACGTTAAATGAAGCTAAAAGTAAGCTATTAATAACCTTTCATCTAAGATCATTAGAAGGGTTAGGATGTGAAAATTCACCCTTAGCTATTAGGGCAGCTGGCGGTTTATTAGATTACATAGAAGATACCCAAAAAGCTCATCAATTTCCCTTACAACTTTTACGTACTTATAGTCAAGTTAATTTCCTTATTTTAGATTACCGAACCCGTCGTAATTTAGAAATAACTCAAACTGTGAGAGATGGCAGTTTTCATGGTTCCTTATTATGGGCATTAGACCGCACCTGTACAGCAATGGGAGGTCGTGCTTTACGTCGTTGGTTATTAGAACCATTATTGAATATTAAAGGAATTGTTGCTAGACAAAATACCATAAAACAATTAATTGAAAATCCATCTTTAAGACAAGATATAAGACAATTACTCCGTAGTATTTATGACTTAGAAAGAATTAGTGGCAGAGTTGGTGCAGGAACAGCTAATGCTAGAGATTTATTATCACTAGCGGAGTCATTAGTCAAGTTAAAAGAATTAGCTGAATTAGCGAGTCAAGGTGATTCACCTTATCTAAAAGCCCTACAAAATGTTCCCCCAGACTTAGAGAAATTAGGTCAATATGTTATCGATCATTTAGTAGAGTCTCCCCCCTTACATTTAAAAGATGGCGGTGTAATTAGGGATGGGATTAATGGTGATTTAGACGCTATGCGTCAACGCTTAGAAGATGATCGTCAATGGTTAGCTAATTTAGAGATTACAGAAAGAGAAAGAACAGGAGTTACTAACCTAAAAGTTGGCTATAATAAAACCTTTGGTTATTATTTAAGTATGCCTCGAAGTAAAGCAGAACAAGCACCAGAAAATTATGTTAGAAAACAAACTTTAACCAATGAAGAAAGATATATTACTCCTGAATTAAAAGAAAGAGAAACCCGCATTTTAACTGCACAAGATGATCTCAATAAATTAGAGTATGAAATTTTTGTAGAATTGCGCTTAAAAGTTGCAGAGAAAGCCCAAGAAATTCGAGAAATTGCTAAAGCTGTGGCTGCCATTGATGTCTTATCAGGGTTGGCAGAGATTGCTGTTTTTCAGGGTTATTGTTGCCCCGAAATTGTCGACAGTAGAATCATAGAAATTATGGACGGGAGACATCCCGTAGTTGAACAATCTTTAGGCGCTGGTTTATTCGTCCCTAACTCAACGAATATGGGGGATAATCAAGGAGAAATTAACCCAGACTTAATTATTTTAACAGGTCCTAATGCCAGTGGAAAAAGCTGTTATTTAAGACAAGTTGGACTTATTCAATTAATGGCGCAAACCGGTAGTTTTGTCCCTGCAACAAGGGCAAAATTAGCCATTAGCGATCGCATTTTTACCCGTGTGGGGGCGGTGGATGATTTAGCAACGGGACAATCAACTTTTATGGTAGAAATGAACGAAACAGCTAATATTTTAAATCATGCAACCAAAAAATCTTTAATTTTATTAGATGAAATTGGACGGGGAACTGCAACTTTTGATGGACTTTTGGTATTGAAGCAGGAAGATTAGCTGGTTTACCTACTTCTGTAATTAATAGAGCAAAACAAGTTATGAATCAAATAGAAAAACACAGTAAAATTGCTTTAGGATTACGGGAAGGTATTTCCAAAGTTAATCCTACAAAAAACACCAAAAATAAACAGGAGTTGATCGAACAATTAGATATTTTTGATGATTTCTAAGAGAAATAGGGCTTTTTCTTTTATCTCCAGGTCAAAACCATCTGCTAAGAGTTAGCATAGAATTAAATGCGTATTCAATGTTAAACCATGCTTGACCTGACTAAAGATATTCGTTCCCTCACTGAATTTAAGCGCAATACTAGCGAACTTGTTGAAAACCTTAAACGAACTAAACATCCCCTTGTTTTGACTGTTAACGGCAAAGCAGAACTTGTAGTACAGGATGCTGAGTCTTATCAAGCTTTACTCAACGCAGCAGAACTTGTTGAAACCCTTAAAGGAATAAAACGGGGACTCGACCAAATGAAAGAAGGACAAGGAAGAACCGCAGAAAGCTTTTTTAATGAGATGTTTGACCAGTTAGACTAAACCTAATGAGCAACAAATATCAAGTTATCATCCAACCTGAAGCAGAACAAGGCATCAAAGAGGCATATTATTGGATTAGTAGCTATTCTCCTCGCAATGCCAGAAGTTGGTTAGAAGGCATCTACAAAGCCATCATGACCTTGGAACAAATGCCCCTCCGTTGTTCTGTTGCGTTTGAGAACAATTTTTTTGAAGAAGAAATTCGGCAACTCCTCTACCCGAATTTCTCACAAAATCTGCGATCGCCAAACACAGAAGCCTTACAGGAAGTGGGTTTGAACAGAGCGATCGCAGATTTCCCCAACCAACAGTCTGTTGTCAGATTTTAAGTTAAAATCAACCCGAATTAGACAAAGATGAAAAGATAAATCAATCACTCATTTTTCCAAAAAAATTATTAATAAAATCTCTAATAGTACTAGATTGTTAGAATAAAATATGCTATAATCTAATTATTAAAGCAATTTACCTTAAACTGATTTAATGAGTCCCAGTCATCCCCGAACCCCTCGTCAAGTAATCAACTTTAGTAAACAGAAAGGAAAAGAAATAATCGCTAATTTTGATGGGGGACTAATCACTTCAGATGCGGGGATTGTCTGGATAGCTGAGTTGGATAAAAAACTGGGAATTACCGAGAAGTTTGGTAACTGTTTTCAAGATCATCGTCATCAATCTTATGTAGATCATTCCGTTCATGAGTTATTAGCACAAAGGCTTTATGGAATTATTTTAGGCTATGAAGATGTCAATGACCATGATAAATTACGTCACGATCCTGCCCTTAAGATCGCTTTAGAAAAGCTTAATGAACTTGAAGATAAAAAGGGATGGTTAGCTGGAAAAAGTACAATTAATAGATTGGAATATTGTCCTGAGACTATTCTCGACCAAAAAACGAGTCGTTATCATAAAATAGAACCCAACTTTGAAGCCATTGAAAAATCTTTTGTCGAATTTTGTTTAGAGTCTTATAAAAAACCTCCCTTAAGTATTATATTAGATATGGATGTCACGGATGACCAAGTACATGGTAATCAAGAAGGGGCATTTTTTAATAGTTATTATCACGGAGTATGTTATGCTCCTTTATATATTTTCTGTGGGCATCATTTATTAGTTGCTAAACTTCGTTCATCTAATGTAGATCCAGCCGATGGAGCCTTAGACGAATTACAAAGAATTATCGGACTGATTAGAGAAAAATGGTCAGAGACTCATATCCTAGTTAGGGGTGATAGTGCCTATGCCCGTGAAGAAATCTTCTATTTTTGTGAAAATCAGCCTTTAGTTGATTATGTTATAGCTATGGGAACAAATGGCGTTCTTAAGTTACGAGCGGATGATGTAATTGAAAAAGCCAAACATGAATATGAAAAAAAACTAGCTCCAATAACTGAATTAATGGATAGTTTATTTCAGAAAAAAGAAGATTTAGAAGAAGTTAAAAAATTAGTACCAATTTCTACTTGGTATCGCTCTATTCGTTATAAAACAGAAAAGTCATGGAGTTGTCAAAGAAGAGTAGTGACAAAAGTTTGTTATGGAAGTGATGGCTTAAAAATGCGCCATGTGGTGACATCTTTGCCCGCTTCAAAAATTCCACCCTCAAAACTTTATACAAAAAAATACTGTCCGAGAGGCGAGATGGAAAATCGGATTAAAGAACAACAATTAGACTTGTTAGCTGATAGAACTTCAACTCAAACATTTCAAAGTAATCAACTAAGATTATGGATACATTCCTGGGCTTATGTTCTCATAAATGCTTTTCGTCAACACTGTTTAAAAAAAACTTCATTGGCTAAAGCAACTGTGGGAAGAATACGTCTAAATCTTCTTAAGTTGGGAGCCAGAATAAAGATTAGTTGTAGAAGAATTATTATCGCTATAGCTAGTGCTTGTCCTTATCAAGATATTTTGTCTATTGCTAACAAAGGAATTAAAACTATTCCTAATACTGGATAAGTAGAATAAGTTGTTTTTTAAAAAAGATATCTATCATAAGTTGTTGACTGACTGATACTTTCATTTAGTCTTATTTATCGTGGAGAAAATCAAAAGTTAATATAATTATTCCCTCTTAAACTCAATTTTTGGATAATCAAAGTCAATTTTTTTATTCATCTATATTCAAAATTTCTATTAGTCCTAAAAATTATCATTTTTTATCTCTGGATTGGGCTTTCAAATTAATTTGTGAGAAATCCGGGTCTACGGTAAAGGCAAAAACACCTACCGCATTCTTTTCACCGTCGTTGAACAAACGGTGCATATCCTCTATGTTAGGCACTCCGCACAAAAACCTCTATCCCCAGAGGATGACCAGCAACCCTAAACCTAAAGCAAATATTAAGTTTGTTGACAATACTTTGACAAAATCAACGGGGGGGGAGGATAGGAGCGTTTTCAAAACTATTTTTAGATTAATTCTAGTTTAAGAGTTATTTTGCTCTTATATAGTGATTAATCTTGTAATTTTACAGATTTTATTTTGAGGATTTGCATTCGATGAATAGATTAACTAAACTTGCATTAGGAACAGTGGCTGCTTCTAGTGGTTTGATGGTAGCTTATGCACCTGCTCAAGCTGCTTTGCTGGGTGATACTGTCAGAGCAGAATTCACTGCTGCTGGTATTGGAACATTCCTGGATGAAACAGATACGGTTGTTGACCCAGGGACTGAATTTAGTTTACCTTTCGGGTCAAATGGCCTTGAACTTGATGTCAAAAATGATTCTTTTGATATTATTTACGACCTAGGAGTAACATCAGGTGTAGGTGCTGACACAACTTGGATTTTGTCTGATCTTGACTGGGTAGATACTCCTGGAATTATTACAGGTGTGACCTTGACATCAGGGGATGCTAGTTTAATCTCTGGTATTTCTTTTACTGATGATACTATTACTATTGACTTGCTCAGCTATACAGTTCCCCCACAAGCAGCCGTTGAAACATGGTCATTTAATATCGAAACCTCGAAGGAAACTGTACCTGAACCATTAACCATTTTAGGTAGTTTAACCGCTCTGGGATTTGGAGGATTTTTTAAAAGAAAACTTAACAAGAAGCGTAATCTTGGTTAAATTTTCAGATAACAATTTAATTGATTGATTTGTAGGGACATAATAATTAAGGATTGATAGAAATTCTTTCTTGAATAATTTTTTTTAGTTTTTTCTTTAATTTTTGGTTAAGTTTATTAACATCTTTTTTAGCTTCTTTGGTAAATCAGACTTGATAGACCATCAATCAGTATCTCCCAAGACTTCATCTAGGGAGTAAGTCTCATTATTATTAATTTGTTCTAAGGATCTTTGTAAGCTTTCTCTTAATTTGGGAATAGAAAGTAATTCAATGGTTTCTTGTAAGCTTTCATAACTTTTTTGGGAAATAAGTATAGCAGAATCATTTTGATTTTGTATTTCATAAATAACATCGTCTTCAGTAACAGATTTGATCAGATTGTTTAAATCTTCTGGATTATTTGTAATGTTTAGCTTTTGTCTCATATTATTTGGTAAAATCTCTTAAAATTAAATGGTCTTGTAGAATATCATACTTAATCAATGAGATAAGATCAATTAAAATTATAGGAAAAGACTAAAAATGATATTAAAATAAAAAAAGAAACTCAAACATTGAAACTTCATGAAGACCAAAATAGAAACATGGAAATGTGTAGAAGGGTGTGGAGCCTGTTGTAACTTAGATCCAAGCGATCGCCCCGACTTAGAAGACTATTTAACCCCAGAAGAATTAGACCATTATTTAAGTTTAGTGGGAGAGAAAGGTTGGTGTATTAATTTTGAGCAAGAAACTCGAAAATGTTTAATTTATGAACAACGTCCCCGTTTTTGTCGGGTACAACCAGATAGTTTTCAAGAAATGTATGATATTGATCCCTCTGAGTTTAACGACTTTGCCATTGAATGTTGTCGCCAACAAATAGAAGGAGTTTACGGAGGCAAAAGTACCGAGATGAAACACTATAATAGAGAAATTACTCAAATTAACTAACCACAGTAAGGAGGTTCGCCCATCGATACCATTTACGGAAACCTGCAAGGGTTAAAACCCAACCAAGTCAAGCAGTTAAAACGACTTTATCATCAAAAACTACGGGGCGATCGCTTCACGTCTCCAGAGTTTGCCGAAAGACTGGCCGCCGTAAGTTCGGATCTCGGTCAAGGGGTATGCGCCTATATTAACCGTCGTGGCCAGGTTATTCGGGTAGGAGTTGGGACCCCTAGACAAACCCAAATACCTGCCCTAGAATTGCCACGTTATGGGGCTGAACGGCTTTGTGGTATTCGCTGCATTGCCACCCAACTCAAAAGCGATCCCCCCAAAGAGTCTAGTTTGACAGCAATGGTACTGCAACGTCTGGATAGTTTGGTGGTGTTGTCCATAACCTCAGAAGGGAAAACGCGACGAGGTGGTGGGGCTACAGGGTATATTAAAGAGGCTTATATTGCTCATTTACTGCCCCCTTCAGAGTTTAACCCCAACCATGCCTATTACTGGACTGTTTCCCCGGCCATGACCATAGAAACCCTCTCAGAACAAGACTTTTTTGGCTTAGTAGAAGGGTTAGAAGAGGAGTTTAGTCGGGAATATGTGGCCCAACAGGTAGAAGGAGATCACGAACGGGTTCTTATCGTTGGCTTACAAACAGATAAAATGAGCGATCGCGCGTTTGCTGAGGAGTTGGCCGAGGTAAAGCGACTGGTGGACACTGCTGGTGGTGAAACCGTGGAAACCATCCAACAAAAACGCCCTAAACCCCATCCTCAAACCCTTGTGGGAAAGGGTAAGGTAGAAGAGATCGCTTTACGGGTGCAAACGTTAAGGGCTAATCTAGTGGTGTTTAGTCTGGACCTATCTCCTGCACAAGTTCGCAACCTGGAAACCCAGTTAGGGGTTAAAGTGGTTGATCGGACTGAGGTTATTTTAGATATTTTTGCCCAACGGGCCCAGTCACGGGCCGGTAAGTTACAAGTAGAGTTGGCCCAGTTAGAATATATGTTGCCTCGGTTGGTTGGTAGGGGTCAAGCTATGTCTAGGTTAGGGGGTGGTATTGGTACCAGAGGACCAGGGGAAACCAAGTTAGAAACGGAACGTCGGGCCATTCAAAAGCGTATTTCTCGCCTACAACAGGAAGTTAATAAGTTACAGTCTCATCGTTCCCGTTTGCGTCAACAGCGTCAAAAACAGGAGGTTCCCAGTATTGCGATCGTTGGTTATACCAATGCAGGTAAGTCAACCTTGATCAATGCGTTAACCAATGCAGAAGTCTATACCGCAGATCAACTATTTGCTACCCTTGATCCCACTACTCGTCGTTTATCTGGTATTGATGATAACACAGGGCAACCTTACACTTTCTTGTTAACAGATACGGTAGGATTTATTCATGAGTTACCCCCATCTTTGGTTGATGCGTTTCGCGCTACTTTAGAAGAGGTAACAGAAGCGGATGCGTTGTTACATTTAGTTGATTTATCTCACCCTGCGTGGCAACATCATATACAGTCGGTGATGAATATTTTACAGGAAATGCCTTTAGTTCCGGGTCCCATTTTATTAGTCTTTAATAAGATTGATACAGTAGATGGAGAAACCTTAAAGGTTGCACAAGAAGAGTATCCTTTAGCTGTGTTTATTTCTGCCAGTCAACGGTTAGGTTTAGAAACGTTACGTCATAAGTTAAGTCAGTTGGTTCAATATGCGTTAAAGAATTCTAGTTTTTAACAGTTATCAGTTATCAGTTATCAGTTATCAGTTATCAATTTAAAATTGTTTGACTGTCTATCTCAATATCCCGAAAAGCTAAGGGAGAAATAACACCTTGAGTCAAGTTAAATTGTTTTAAATAACAATTATTTTCTGGTTTTTGAAAGACTATTAATTGACCGTTTTAAAGGTGAATAACCCAATACTCTTTAATCTTAGCAAGAGCATAAATTTTTTGTTTGGTATCAAGATCATATTTTAATGTGGTGTCTGAAACTTCAATCAGTAACTCAATATCTTCTGGATAAGGGTGACGATTATCATAACGTTCTAGGGGCAGTTTTGCTATGACAATATCTGGTTCAGGTTCAGAATCAAAAAGCATAATCGGATGTGCCTCAAGATGATTGCTTTTCCTCTTAATTTTTCTCTGAAATAGTCGGCAAGCTTAAAAGTAACTCTTCGATGAAAGGGTTTTTCTGGAGTCATTTTCATGATTTCTCCTGCAATTAACTCCACTCTTTTTTGTGATAGAATACCAGCAGTAATCATGTTATGATAATCTTCTATTGTCCATTTTACTAATGTTGGCATAGTCATAACTTAAGTATGATCTTAGGTTTCTTGATTATTCATAAATTTTAACACACTTTTTTATATTTACTTTCAATATGTAAAACAATACTGTACAATAAAAAGTAGTCAAATAATTAAAGGAAATTGTGACTTTTGGCTAAACTGTCTCCCGAATCATTAACCAAAATTTTTAGTTTACAAAGACGATTAATAGAATTGATTGCTGAAATAAAAATAACAGAATTTAATCTGTTTGAACAATATGGTGAAACAGAGGAGACACTACCAGAATTAGAACAAATGCAGAACTGTCTCGAAAGATTGACAAATCCTTACTCTCGCCTCCATACCTTAACTTTAAGAATTGCTGAATACTATCCCATCGCTCCTTCTGCTATCCTGGAATTATTGGATGAAACCATTGAACAAGCTGAAATATCAGTGGATGTGGTAGAAGCCAGTCTATCTGAAACTAAAAAAAACTGGGGTTTATCATGACTAATAAATCTTATATTCCCGATCTAGAAACAAGAAGTAAAAATGTTACTCAATGGAGAGAAGCTTGCAGAAAATTAGATTTAGTGACCTTGATGTTTGATGAATTAATTGCCATTATAGAAGCTGATTTACGCCAGCAAAAGTTAGAAAAACTACAAAATACAAATAAGTCAGAGAGATAAACTATTACGACTAATTTTCAAATTGATTAAAAAGCTTGTATCCATTCTTTTATTTCATAATCTGTCCAAATTCCATTTTTCCAATAGGGATCATTTTCAATTAATTCCTTGACTTTTTCGGCGTTTTCTGCATCATAAATACCGAAAACTTTAGTATTATCTTTAGTGGGTCCAATGGTAATTAAAATACCTGCTTCTTGTTGCTGTTTTAAACCTTCTAAATGATCTTGACGGTAAGGAGTTCTTTTTTCTAAAGCATTTTCGCAGTAACTACCAAATAAAACGTATTTAGGCATAATTTTAACCAATAAGAAATAATTAGGGGTCGAAAAGGTAATCGCTTACCTCTCCTCCCATTCCAAACCGTGCATGAGACTTTCACCTCACACGGCTTTCGGCAATTAGTCCCTTGTCATGGGTACTGTTAATACATCGTCTTTCCATTTATAGCCATTATCTAGCCAATCATAGAGGTAGTCATTTTTGCTTTTGACATCATGACAGTGACGATGCAGGGCTTGAAGGTTGTTGTAGGTATCCTTTCCACCTTTCGATTTAGGGATAATGTGGTCAACTTCTATCAAGTCTTCAGGCGTAAAGTGTTGCTTGCATTGAGGACATATACCTTTTTGTTTCTTTAAGAGTTTTGAAACCCTATTTGGTGTCCCAGTATATGCACCTCGTATGTATGCTCCAGTATGTCCAGTTTCCGTCATAGGGCTATGCTTCAAGCTTAACCAGTTGATGTCTCCTTATTTCCGTTTCGGCATGGTGGTAAAGGACACAATCCTTGGTTTGGAACGTCCAGAGTCCGTGTTTTCCGTTTGAGAAATATTTTCTGAGAGCTTTATTCAACGTTGTCTTTTTCTTTTTCCTGCTGACTGTCCATGCTCTAAGCATATTCCATAATATGTGGGCTTCGGATGAGAACGTTTCCTTACTGGCTACAGTTCGGTAGTAATTGCACCATCCTCTAATTATGGGGTTTAATCTTGCGATTAATGCTGCTTGTGGGGCTTTCTTGTTGGCTTTAATAACCTCTTTGATTGCCTCGTGATGAGCTAGTATTTTCTTCTTGCTTGGTTTGATTATTGTCTTGAATCCAATGATTCTGGGGTGTTTACCACCTGTATTACCTGAGTGGTGTTTCCCAACGGGGTATGACCTGATATTGAATCCAAGAAAATCAAAGCCAGGGTCAACGATTTTGCCATCCTGTTTGATACTTTTTAAGGTGTGTCTGATGGAGGTCTTTTCTTGTTTTAGTTCCAGTCCAACCTTTTCTAACCATTGCGCAATCAGTTTTTTACATTGTAGAATAACGTCGTAATCCTCATGGAGAATTACAAAATCATCGGCGTAACGGATGAATCTGGGTTTAAACCTTCGATTTATAGAGCCACCCTCCCTTTTCTTTGAATTGGGGAAGTGTTTTTCTAAATCTTTTATCATTCCGTGTAGTGCTATGTTAGCCAATAGAGGGCTTATAACACCACCTTGAGGTGTACCTGAATCGGTTTCCTCAAATATGCCTTTGTCCATAACACCACATTCCAACCATTGTTTGATGATTCTTTTGATGTTGTGTGGACACTCTACTTTGGACAGTAGGTAATCATGATTAATCTTGTCGAAGCATTTGGCGATATCAGCATCTAAAACATATTTGGGACATTGATTGATTGTCGAGAATATTCTGCCGATTGCGTCGTGTGCGCTTCTGCCTGGACGAAAACCATAACTGGTTCCTTCAAATTGAGCTTCCCATTATGGCTCTAAGGCTGATTTAACCAAGGCTTGCATTACTCTATCTTTTATGGTGGGTATCCCCAAGCCACGTTTTTCATCTCTTCCAGGTTTGGGAATCCAAACTCGTCGGAGTGCCTTTGCTTTGTAACCCTTAAATGCTAGTTCTTTAACTAACTTTAACCTTTGGTTAGGGCGTAGTGCCTTTTTCCCGTCAACTCCAGCAGTTTTCTTGCCTTGGTTGTCTTGGGTCACTTTGCGTATGGCTAAGAGCTTTGCATAATGTGACTTTAACAGTAACTTTTGAAGCTGTTTAGCTTTAACTTTATTACCTGATTTAACAGCTTGAAATATTCTTTTTTTGAAGCTTAAACACTTTTCTCTGGACTTTTGCCCAGTTGATTGTGTTCCATTCTGGCGTAGTCTTGATTATACTCGCATTCGACATATTTACCTCTAATTGAGACTATTTCTTCTAATTAACCAGCAATACGTCAGCATATCCATACTTATTGCAAGTAGGCATTAGCAACTTAATTGCTTCTCACCCCCATGACCCTTGCGCTTAAGTTTGTCACTACTTATCTACTCGACCAGTGATAAGAGCAATCATGGGGTTAATTCGTTCCGTTGGTTTGGGTGTATCGATTTTAGGTTTCATCTTTCCCCCAGGTTAATTTTAGGAATCTGTGTGGATGAGTTACCTAGCTTTCCACTTTTCACCTTGTTCTTTTTGAACGCAGCCTATCAAACAGTTTTGGCTACTTAGTTGTTTTGAGGGTTCAAGTCGAGGATTCAACGTAATGTTTAACCATGACCGATTAACTAGAGGAACGTCTTGCCATGCTGTTTCATGACGGGTTCCCCTTTTAACCCTGCTTCCATCCTGGGTTTACTATGTCCAAAACGGAGGGTTATGTCGTTACTCTTAGGATTACTCCTTTGATTCCGAGTTTGGCTCCTTTAGCCAACAAACCAACAGTTATTCAGATTTCTAGGTTCTGAACGGGCTACACGCTTATACTTTAGTACAAGATTTCTAGCCCAACGAATCGCACAAATAAGACAACTATAGCAATCAGTAATGGTTCATGAGATTCTCGAGATCCCCCCTTTAGTTCCCCCCTTAAGACCCCGTCGTTAACGACGGGGTTTGGGGGTTAGGGGGGATCAGTTTCAATATTAATTCTCACAACTGATAACTGATTGCTATAGGAGAGGATTATAACATGAATTAACACAATACAACAACGGTTAAATGTAACAGATTGGTTAACATTGACTCTCGTGATTTTAATACATTAATAACACAGGTTAATGGAAGATAAAAGTGATAATTTATTGGTTAAAAGTCTCTTGAATTAATCTTTTTATTTCAGTGGAACTAATTGTGATTTGATCTGATTTTGCATAAATAACTAAAAGTAAAATTAAGGTTGGTGAGATAACTTGATAAATCAGACGATAACCACCACTTTTGCCACTAGGAATATCACTATTTTTAGCTCTTACTTTAAAAACTGTAGCTTTAATATCAGTGATTTGTTCTCCAATCAATATCCCTTCTTGTAATTGTTTAATTATAGGAGCAATATCTTTCTGTATGCTTCGATAGCGTTTAGCTAGTTTTTTAATGCGTTTTCTAAAGGGTTCGGTAAATCTAATTTCTACCATATCTGTTATTTTAGTCTGTTTCTTGCCAAAGTTCTTCTAAAGGAAAAGTTTTACCAATTTTTCCATCTAAAAGACTTTGCTTTAAATCATTTAAAATTTCTTCTCGACTATCTTCTATTTCTTCAGATTCAGATAACTGAACTACGATAGTTTTCCAAAGTTCTAAAGGAATTAAAACATCAGTTTTTTCTCCTTTCTCATTAGTAACATAACGTATATTATCTTTTATCTCTTTAAAAATCATCATAAATAGTCCCTTTTCTAATTAACTTTAGTTGTAAGATAGATATATATAGTCTGTTATTATAGCAAACTTTTTAGTTAATATTTGTTCACCCGATCATAAAAATAATAAAATCTATCTTTTCAACAAAAATGGTGGGTTACGACGGATACTTATACTCTAATTATAACCTAAATTATCCCCGTCTAACCCACCCTACTACTACACTGTTTCTACCCAATAAAATATATCTCTCAATAATGTTTGATTAACAAGTATTAAAAACTCAAAAATATACCCTGTATTGACTCAGAGGATATTTAATCATTTTGTTAGTTTATTTTTATTAGAATTGGTTTAGGGAACAAGATTGGCAAAGAACAATTTTAAATTGCATTTTTTATTTGCTTTCTTTTCTAACGGCTTGACTAAGGCCAAAAAGACCAAAAGTTAATAATCCGATAATAGAAGTAGGTTCAGGGACTGTGGGTGGTTGTTCGTTAACACCTGCAACGGCTGTGATATTAATACCAGCAAAGAAAATATTATCATTGTTACTGGGGTTTTCGGTATCAATGACAATTTGGCTATCCCCTGCACTGAGGAAGGGCGTTAAGTCATACAATTCATCATCCGAACGGGGATTCGTTGGACCGGCAAAGGGATCAGCCGGGTTATCGGAAGAATCACCAAGTCCTCCAACAGTAATTAAGCCCCCATCACTATTTTGTATACCATCATCCTCGCCTCCTGCTGCGCTGGTAAGACGAGTGCCATTAATATCGACTAGAGAAAACTGATTATAACTGACCGATTGCTGTCCAAAACCAATCCCCAAGGATAATAGGGCTTCAAAATCTGGGTCAGCCAATTGATCCGCTGTTAAAGGTTCGGCTAAGTTTACTGAAGTAGTATCTCCGGCAGGCTCTGTACCACCATCTAAGAAGGCAATGGTTCGTTCAAGTTCACTAGGGTTACTGTAAACAATAGCTAAAACCTCTCCGTCAATATTGTTGTTAGGGCTTTCACTATTGACAGTGAAATTGAAAAGGGAGTTGCTCCCCCCGCCAATAAGAGCGGCAACCTGACTGGTAACATCAGTTCTAAATCCAGTTAAATTAAACCCAGTAAAGCTTCCTAAATTTGTCCAATCCGCCCCACTATAGATGGTCCCTTCAAAAGTGACCGTTGGGACAAAGCTATTATTATTCAAGAAAGTTGTGCTATAAAGAAAGGCTTTTTCTACGGTTGAACCTACTGGTACATCGGCTGAGATAGTACCTACTGGTGTACTGTTGCTACCCACTGCATCGATTGACCAGTTTCCCTTTCCATTAAACTGAAATGAGGACAATAAAGCTGCTTCAGCACTGCAAGCTAGAATCAGACTTCCACAAGTCAGTAACATCCCTAGTGCAGCTTAGCAAAAATAATCCACCAGTCACTTATGATCTTTAAAGCCCTTAAATTTCCAAACGAACGGCTTAGCAAAATGTTGATTAAAGTAATCAATAAAATTGAGAATTTTTTGGGATAGTTCTTCAGTTGAACGGACAGTAATTCTTTTGAGTAAACGCCGGACTAAGATCGAAAACCAACACTCAATTTGATTAAGCCACGATGTATGTTTGGGAACATAAACAAAGCGAATTCGATGAGATTCATCTGATAAAAAATCTGCTCTGCTGTCCATAGATTGCAAAATCCCCTCCTTTCCTTTTCTCCCCAAATCAATAGTAATTCCACAGCTTTCTGCTACTAATTTGACTAAGCTTTCCGATTTATGAGTGTTGAGTTTATCTACAATAAAAATCCATTCTGCTTTTTCATCAATCTTAATCGTTCTCTGGATATGTTCAGAAAAATCTTGTTCTGTTCTTGTCGGTCCAATAGAGGGACTAACAACTTTTCCTCTTGCCACATCCCAGTTCGCAATCAAGCTTAAAGTTCCGTGTCTTTCATATTCAAATTCGATTTTTTCTACTTGTTTAGGCTTGATTCTTTTGTTCGGAAATAATCTCTCAAGAGCTTGAATCCCTGTCATTTCATCTGTAGTAATTAAATGAATTCCTTGTTCTAACAAAGTTTTAGCTTCTTGATGAAGTTCACAGATATATTTGACTTGCTTTTTAAATTTTAAGGGATCATCAATTTTGGCATTTAACCAGTAACGAACGAGATGTGGTTGTAATGTCGCTTCTTTTTAAAAAACGCCCCACACTACGGGGGGAAATCTTTTCGACAATTCCTCTTTTTATGGCTTCATCCGCCAACTCTGAAGGTGTCCAATGGCTCACTGGTCTGTCTGATTTTTCACATTCTTCACAAGCGATCGCTACAATCTGGACTACTTGTTCGACCGTAAAGGATTTTGTTGTTCCAGGTCTTGGGCGATCGCTTAAAATTCCTTTGATCAAGACCATTAATGCTTTCTCCGTTACCTGTTGTTCTTCGGCGGCACTCAGTTTTTCTCTCTCCTCAAACCATCGCGATCGCCACTGACGCACTTGTACTCGGTCTAATTCTAATCTTCGACTAATCGAACTATTGCTCTCTCCTGATGCTGCGGCTAAGATTAGCTTGGCTCGTCTAACAAGGCGATAGGGGTTTGTTGTCCCTCTCACTATTTGTTGGAGTACTGTTTTCTGTAGGTTGGAGAGGTTAATTGGCAATGCTTTTATCATGGACATCAACTTCGAGATTCTTCCGTTAGTTTCATTGAAACACATTGTCGTGGCTGGTCACGAAAGTTTCTGTAAAAATCTGGTGGATTACTTTCGCCAAGCTGCACTAGTGTAAAAGATTTGATCATTATTTTTACTTAAATAAATTTACGAGTAGTTATATTGTAGCTATTTGTTTTAGATTTTCAAGAGAAGTTATACTTTTGAATATATTACTCGGTTAAAAGTCCTTATAATGGGAAAATTATTGCCATATTGAAAGTAATTATTTTCAATTTAGTTAAAACTGTCTCATTTTTAAAACCACCCTAACTTTGTCCTAAGTTAAAGTGGTTTGAGGTAAAGGAAAGATTTTTGAGATTGAAGTTAAACCCCGTTTTTAACTCCGCAAAGTAACAGCAAACTGTTTAACTAATGCTTTGCGAATCTTGTCATGAACCGGTTCAACATCTTCATCGGTTAAAGTGCGATCGCCGGAACGATAGGCTAAACTAAAGGCTAAACTTCTTTGTCCTTCGGGAACATTTTGCCCTTGATAATCGTCAAATAATTCCACCCCTGCTAACAGTTTCCCTCCTGCTTTATTCATGGTTTTGGTTAAGTTAGCAACGGGAACATCAAGAGAAGCAAAAAAGGCTAAATCTCTTTCCACCGCAGGATAACTAGAATAACTTTGGAAATGAGGGGTTAATAAGCTATCTCGGTTAAGAACTTTCGATAAACAACGAAAGTCTAACTCAAAAGCATACACTTCATCCATTAAGTCTTTTTCTTGTCGCAGTTGGGGATGAATTTGCCCAAAAATACCCAATTTTTGCCCTTGTAACCATAAAGCGGCCGTTCTTCCAGGTTGTAATCTTTCATCTTCACTATCTTGTCGATACTCTACCGATACCCCTAAGCGTTGAAAAACCCTTTCTAGGATACCTTTTGCTTCAAACCAGGACATGGGGTTAGCTTTACCGCTTCTCGTCCAACGACCTTGGGGTAATAAGTCGCCCCCCATGATACCAGCTATATTATCCCATTCAGCGATCTCTCCGTCAATCTTGCGGAAAATACGTCCTATTTCAAAGCCATTTAAGGCGCCGTTTCCTTGGGACTGGTTATAGGCAAAAGCGTCGATGATACCGTCTAAAAGATTGGTTCTCAGGGCGGAATATTCAGCAAATAAAGGGTTACTTAAGAATACTTCTGCTTTTTCTGGTTTAACCAAAGAATATTGTACTAATTCTGTTAAACCAACTCCTCGGAATACCTCTCTTACCTTCCGTTGGGTTTGATATTCAATAGAAAGTCCACCAGCTTCCGTTTTATCAGGAAGTTCATCACAGAAGCGATCGTAACCATAGAGACGGGCCACTTCTTCTATCAGGTCAATTTCTCGTTCTAAGTCACGATAACGATAAGAAGGAATAGTTACTGACAAAACTGTATTTTCTCCTGAAACTGGGGTTAAAGTACAACCTAAGTCGCTTAAAATACGTTCTACGTCTTCTCCTGCAATATTGATCCGTTGTCCGTCTTTTTCCACGGGACCTAATACATGATGGATGCGATCTAAACGTAATTCTATAGATTCAGCAGATCGATCCGGACGATGATCACTCATTTTTTGAGTTACCGGGGTTCCTCCTGCCAACTCCGTAATTAAAGCGATCGCCCTTCTACAAGCTAATTCTAACTCAGATTGATTAATTCCCCGTTCATACCTTGCCGATGCTTCGCTGCGTAAACTTTGACTACGAGATGATCGACGGATGGTAACTTGTTCAAATAAAGCTGCTTCTAAAAGGATATTTTGAGTCTCCTCAGCAACTTCTGTTTCTTCCCCTCCCATAACACCAGCAAGGGCCACAGGGGTATCATTAGCAGTAATCAGTAGGTTAACTGGGTTTAACTTTCTTTCTTGGCCATCCAGGGTTTTCAGGGTTTCTGTATCCTTAGCAAAGCGTGCCCTTACAGTTAAATGATCTTTATTTCCTGCAACGGTTTCTAACTTCTGGCGATCGAAAGCATGAAGAGGTTGACCCCATTCCAATAAGACTAAGTTAGTAATATCCACCACATTATTAATGGGACGAACTCCAGCAGCTTCTAAACGTTGCTGTAACCAGTCGGGAGAAGGTGCAATTTTTACTCCTTCTATAATGGTTCCAATGTAGGTAGGACAAGCATTTCCGTCGCTGACTTCTACAGTTAAAGGATAAGTTTGTGGATCGCTTAAAGTAGTTTCAGGAGGTTGGGGAAGGTTTAACTCTCCTCCGGTTAATGCTGCTACTTCCCTGGCCACACCGATCATACTCATAGCATCGGCCCGGTTGGCAGTGGGGGAGATATCTAAAATAACATCATCTAATTCCAAAAATGGTCGAGCATCTGCCCCTAATTGTAGGTTATCTTCCTCAAAAATGTGAATTCCGGCTGATTCCTTGGCCAGTCCCACTTCTGCTAAGGAACAGATCATCCCTTCCGACTTAACTCCTCTGAGTTTGGCCGATTTAATTTTTAGGTCAATTTTCGGTAAATAGGTTCCCAATGTGGCGACAGGAACGTAAATATCTGCTTTAGCGTTGGGGGCCCCACAAACAATGGTAGAGGGGGTTTCTGCGCCAATATCCACTTGACAGACGCTTAATTTATCGGCGTTGGGGTGAGGTTGACGGTCGATAATTTTACCGATCACAACCCCATCGGCCCATTGACGACGATCTTCGATCTCATCTACTTCTAACCCGGCGATAGTCAAAAGATCGGCTAATGCTTCGGGGGTGAGGGTGACGTTAACGAGTTCCCGCAGCCAGTTAACGGAAATTTTCATAGTATTTTTATTTTTGTATGGTGCGATCGGTGGCCAAATTCTAGTTTACCAAAGGTCTGACCCAATATTATTTCATGGATAAGGTTTACATTCTATTTTCTCATCAGTAAGAATAAATAGCTATATTGGAAATGATCAGAAAAAAGCTATTTTTATGACTCTCAATCAGGCAACAGAAACTTTGACTGCTCAACTTAACCTTATTAAAGTAGAATTTAGAGAATTCTGTGTAGACAATTTTGTTCTGAGACAAATCGATGATATTTTTGTTAATGCAGGTTTTACCTTGCCAGAGGAAAACTTTTTAAGTGTAATTGCTCACCGCAATAAAGAATCTGTCTTGACAACATAAAGGTAAAATCGGGGATTTTTATGTATAGTGGGGGTTATGACCACAAATGCTACCATTGATTCAAAGCTAGTTAGAGCTATCGCCGATGAACAGTTGGCGAACAATGTCTTCATGATTGAGTGGCTAGTCAAGGCACAACAACAGTTATCTCTTCAACAAAGACTGATTGACCAGCAACAACAACAAATCTCTACACAACAGCAAGAAATTGAAAAATTGAAAGAAGAGAGAGATAAGCTAAAAAACCGTAACTCAAAAAACAGTTCAGTCCCCCCATCATCAGACCCACTAAAAAAGCCTTCTGACAAAAAGAAACGCAAAAAAGGATTTAAACGCGGACCAAAATATGACCACCCAGGGAAGACCCGTAATGGTTTTGGTCAGCCCGATAAGATAGTCCCTTTAGAACTAGAAAACTGTCCTGTTTGTGGGGGTTCAGTGGAACGAGATGAAGTAGTTCCCGAAAAAGTCCAGCAAGTGGCTGAAGTAGTAGACCAACCCATAGAAATCAGGGAATATCGTCGCGGATTCTATAAATGTCCTAGTTGTGGATGGTCAGATTACAGTCCTGTTCCATTGGGAGTTAAAGAAGGATTCCGTTATGGGGCGCGATTAAGTAGCATCGTGGGCTGGCTTGGCTATGGGGGTAATCTTACATGGCGTAAACAGGAACATTTTATAGAGTATGTCTTTGGCATTCCCATTTCTCAAGGGAGCCTTGCCAAAATGCACAAATGGTTTCAAGAAAGTTTAGAACCCTTGACCCAACAGTGGTTAAAGTACATCCAGCAGCCAGGAATCCGATGTGTTGACGAAACCAGTTATTGCATCGATGGCATCAAGTATTGGGTTTGGGTAGCCACATCAAATGAGGTCTGTGTGTTGATGTTGGCTCCCACTAGAAGCTCCGCAGAAGTCGAGAAATTGTTAGGAGCAGATTTTAAGGGCATCCTCACCAGTGACTGCTATAGTGCCTACTTTAGACAAAGTGCGATGGCCAAACAGAAATGTCTGGCACATTTAGAACGAGAGTTAGAGTCCCTTAAAACCAGTCGTTTTCAAGCGAATCGAGAATTTGCTGCCGATGTACAGCAAGTTTTAGCAACCGCCCGTATCCATTATCGTCATTATCATGCTCGAAATTTAACCCTTGAAGACTTAGGCTCCAAAAGAACAGAAGTCGAGAACTCACTGCAAAAGATTTTTAAAGCAACTCCCAAAAAAGGATGGCCTTATGATGCACAAAGATTGATTAACCGTCTCAAACGTCATTGGGAAGAGTGGTTCACCTTTCTAACTTATCCTGAAGTCAAACCAGATAATAATGATGCTGAGAGAGCTTTACGTCCCATTGTCATTCACCGCAAAGTAAGTGGGGGAGCAAGAAGCGACTGGGGTGCAGAGTTAGTCACCCAAATGTTCAGTTTTTTAGAGACCATGAGATTACAGGGGCAAAATGCCATTGTCCAATTATGCGAATTATTGTCATTAGCTGGTCGGAGTCCCCCAGGATTAGAGATGTAAAAGGCTCCGGAGCCGATGGGGGATAGATTTTTCTTGATCCCCCTATCTCTCTGCACAAAAATACAAAAGGTTAGCTGATAATCTCCGCTAACAAAAAACTATCTTACTATTCTTTTTTTTTTCTCATATTGTTGTTTTTATTTGAGGTTTTTAAAAGACTTGATTCTGGGAATGTTAGTCATTAAAATAGCCGTAATAAATTAGCTTAAATTTTACGCTAAATCACAGGGCTTATATTTTTGTTGACTCAACTGATGTTGTTTGTAGTGCTTTTCAATAAGACTTTTTTGTTGCGGTGAGCAGTTACTTTTAAGTGATGGAACTCGCAGAGGACTTGTTGAAGCTTATTATAACCATGCAAACTGGGAAATTCAAGAGACAGTTCAAAACTTCCTAAAAGTTATTGAGTACACTTTACAGTTATTTAAGCTAGAAGAAGATTCCAAAAATTATCTTCGTAATTTATGTATTAAAAATGGATTTAAGATAAAAGATGGAAAAATTATTAGAGAAGATTTAATAGTTAGGGAAAACTTATTTGATGAGCAATTTCCTGCTGGTTTACCTTTTGGCGTTCCGAAACCTGATTTTTCTATTACAGCAAAAAACGGTAGTCAACAACTCAATTTTGAGCTACAAAGTGGATTAGGATTATTAAAAGGAGAAGTATATCCAAATTTTTCTTGGAATTCACTTCAATCTTTATACCATCTTACTAATTCGACAGATGAGACACTGAGAACAAGTCTTGTCGAGATGAATCAAACTAAATATGAAAAACAATTTTTTCGACAATATGCGAATATATTAAACATGAAGTATAACAATATACCTGTCTTAATTCCTCAAGCATGGATTCAGTGGCACTCTAAGTCTAGAAAAAACCTTCGTTCGATTTCATCTAGCCATTCCCATGATATTTATAGAGTTGACTTTGTAGCATTTTGGAATAATAAAAGATTTGTGATTTTAGTTGATGATATTAGTCATTATGCTATAAAAAAACATTCAAATTGGTATGCAGATGAGGAATCTTATGCAAAGCGATTGAAAGAGGATAGAAAATTACGGAAAGAAAACTGGCACGTTTTTCGAGTCAGTAATTGGGAATTAAAGGATGATGAAAAAATTAAAAATATTTTAAAAGACTTACGAGAATTTGTTGATTTTTGAAAATTATACAATACAAAAACAAGAATTTTTTGCTACTTACCCCATCTGCTTATTTAGCGAACTGTTCCTTATAAATACTATGCCATAGTCCCAAAGTTCGCTACACTAGAGTTTGTGTCTAAATTTTGTCCTTTCCCAACTCAATGGCCACAATGTCTAATACCCTCGAAACAGATTTACAAACACTACAACAGGAAGCAGAAAAGGAAATTACTGCTGTTGACAGTTTAGAAGCATTAGAACAACTGAGAATTAACTATTTAGGAAAAAAAGGCAAACTTTCCCAAATCTTACGAGGAATGGGAAAATTAAGCGCAGAAGAACGCCCTCGTGTGGGTTCTTTGGCTAATGAAGTTAAAGAAGCTTTACAAAGTAATTTAGAGACGCAACGAAATACCCTAGAAACCGCTAAGTTAAAGGCACAATTAGCAGCCGAAACCCTTGATGTGACTATGCCAGGGGTTGCCCGTTCTTTGGGACGTTTACACCCCCTCAACAGTACCGTAGACAGGGTTTTAGATATCTTTGTAGGGTTGGGTTATCAGGTATCAACCGGTCCCCACGTAGAAACGGATTATTATAATTTTGAGGCGTTGAATATTCCCCCTGATCATCCAGCTAGGGATATGCAGGACACTTTCTTTTTGAGCGATAATATCTTAATGAGAACCCATACCTCTCCTGTACAGATACGCTACATGGAAACCCATGAACCTCCTATCCGTATTGTCGCCCCAGGTAGGGTTTATCGTCGGGATACAGTAGATGCTACCCATTCGGCGGTTTTCCATCAAGTGGAAATTTTGGCGGTGGATAAGGGGTTAACCTTTGCTGATCTCAAGGGAACCATTAAGGAATTTTTAACCCAAATGTTCGGGGAAGAATTACCAGTTAAGTTTCGCGCTAGTTATTTCCCGTTTACTGAACCCTCTGCTGAGGTTGATGTCCAATGGAAAGGGAAATGGTTAGAGGTGATGGGTTGTGGTATGGTCGATCCTAATGTCTTAAAAGCAGTGGGTTATGATCCTGAAGTTTATACAGGGTTTGCTGCTGGTTTAGGGATCGAACGCTTTGCTATGGTATTACACCAAATTGACGATATTCGTCGTCTTTATAATAGCGATATGCGGTTTTTAAGTCAGTTTTAAAGAGATTCCTCGTTCCTCGGAATGACAATTATCCATTATCCATTGTCCATTATCCATTTTTGGGTAGTTTCGTGACGATAACTAAACATATCTTGTAAACGAAAATCAACCCACCAACCGATTAAAATTTCTACAATTCTACCCCCAGGAATTTCGTATTTAATTTCGTCGGTTAGTTCTGTTTGACCATTTTTTGAGGTAAACTTATGACGGTGTTCCCAAGATTGTAAGGGTCCAATTTCTTGGATATCCACGAATAAATAGGGTTTATTACACTCAGTATGACGAGCTAACCAACGAATAGGAATAAACCCTAACATTAGTTGAAATTCTGTTATTGCGCCAATATCCAACCCTCCTTCTCTTTTAATAACTTTAACCGGTTGCCAAGGAGGAGTTAATATGTCTAAAATATCAAGACGTTCGTGGAATTCCCAAACTTTTTCTATCGGCGCATCAATCAAAGTCGTCTTTTTAAATGTTAACATTTTGAGTTCGGAGTTCGGAGTTGAAAATTAAAAGCTAATATAGTGCATTAATTCTGATATTATTATACCATTTAATTGTAATCTTTTTTGTAAATCAACTAAATTTTTATATTTACCTTTTTCTTGGCGATCGCTGATTATTTCTTGTTTTATTTCTTCAGAAATATTAGGAACTATCCCTAAATCTTCTAAAGCTGCTGTGTTAATATTTATTTTCTTAAAAGTTACTAAACTTTCGGGATCATAATAAGAAAAAGCTAAAATAGAGGCGAAAGGTTTAAGACGAGATAAGGGAATATTTAAGGAAGCAGCCATATCCTCTATGGATAAAATTTCTACCCCTGTTTGTATTAACTCTACTAAATTTCTCGCTTGATGAATAGAAATTCCAGGTAATCTTAATAAGTCGTCAATAGTAGCATGAGTAACATCAATTTTTATTCCTAATTCTACTGCGATCGCAATTTCCTCTAAAGACTGAAAACGATAATAAGGATCGTTTTCTATTTGTTGACGGATTTTTCTTTTACGGGGGTTTAGTTGTTTAGAAAATGAAGAAAACATAGTTTTTAACAAAGCAAGACTTCAACAATATACAAGGAACAACTAAATAAATGATAACTGATGGCTGAAACTAATTAATTTTATCCAAAAGTTTACGGCGTTTTTGTTCAAATTCATAGTCAGAAACTAGCCCTTCTTCTCTTAGTTTATCTAATTCTCGTAAACCTTCAGAAATAACATTTACTTGTAGAGGTTCTAGTTTTTTTGTATATACTTTATAAGGATTACTAGGAGTTAAACCATTAAATTGATCATTAAATTGTTCTTCTCCTTGGACAAAATACCAAACTGCATCGATCGCACAAGCAATACTGGGTATAGGGGTATTCCACAATAGTAAATAAATTACACCCCAAACAGGTTGGCCAAGATAAAACTTATGTACACCAGCGATGGGCCAGGGGACAATAGTAGATAGTAAAGCGACAATAATGGCCACTTTACGGCTTTTCGGATGACTAAATAGCTTTTCCAACTTTTCCATTGGGGTTAAGCGTAAGGGTAAATAAGACCAGTGTACTGTAAAAGACGGTTTTCAGCAGGGAGGGTTCCTCGGAATTTTGGGTTAAACTTACTGATGATACGGTAAACCGTAGTTTTCAATCTCTTTAAAGTCTATTATAATTATATGAGTCTAGCTTATAGTAGATACTCACTAATAGCATAGGAAAAATAATCATGGGATTTTTTGATTCAGAAGTGGTTCAAGAGGAAGCCAAAAAATTGTTTGAGGATTATCAATCTTTGATACAATTGGGCGGAGAATACGGTAAATTTGACCGTGAGGGTAAAAAGATTTTCATTGATCAAATGGAAGCACTCATGGATCGTTATAAAATCTTTATGAAAAGGTTTGAATTATCAGAAGATTTTATGGCACAAATGACCGTGGAACAATTAAAAACCCAGTTAGGCCAGTTTTGTATGACCCCCCAACAAATGTTTGATCAAATGAATATGACATTAGAAAGAATGAAATCTGAAATTGAAAATTAATGTTCAATTTATCCTTAAATAAAAGCTCACTTTAAACATAAAGCATCAATATAGCAGAAGTAGGTTGGGTTGAGGAACGAAAACCAACAAGAAAACGTCATAGTTCACTATTATTGGTGGTTTACGACTGATTGTTATTTTCTTGTGATAACCTAAACCATAACTGTCTAACCCACCCTACTACTAACTTGAACTGGATAAGATTATGTATAACTTTGCTATTATTGGTGGAGGTATCGTCGGACTTTCTACAGCAATGATGTTGGGGGAGAAGTTTCCTCATGCGTCGTTAGCAGTCATTGAAAAGGAAAGGGAAGTAGCTTATCATCAAACAGGCCATAATAGTGGGGTAATACATTCTGGAATCTATTATAAACCAGGAAGTTTTAAAGCAAAGTTTACCCGTGCCGGAAGTCAATCAATGGTAGAATTTTGTCAAAAACATGATCTACCTCACGAAGTCTGTGGTAAGGTAATTGTTGCGACCAAAGAAAAAGAGTTACCCTTATTGGATAATCTCTATAAAAGGGGTTTAGAAAATGGTTTAAAAGTTAAGAAAATATTCCCCGAAGAAGTAAAAGAAAAAGAACCTTATGTTAACTGTTTAGCAGGAATTTATGTTCCCACATCTGGTATTGCTGACTATAAAAAAGTCTGTCAGAAGTATGCAGAAATAATTGAAAAACAAGGGGGAGAAATCAAACTAAATACTAAGGTTTTGCAGATTAATAATGGTGACAATTATAAGTTATTAGAAACCAGTCACGGGGAAATTAAAGCTAAATTTATTATAAATTGTGGGGGGTTGTATAGCGATCGCCTCGCGCAACTGGATAAGGTGAACCCCCAGGCCAAAATCGTTCCCTTTCGAGGCGAATACTACCAATTAACCCCCGAAAAACGTTATTTGGTCAAAAGTCTCATTTATCCCGTTCCTAACCCTGAATTCCCCTTTTTGGGGGTGCATTTCACCAAGATGGTAGACGGGAGTATTCACGCCGGTCCCAATGCAGTGTTAAGCTTGAAACGGGAAGGCTATAAAAAGACAGATTTTGATCTCAAAGAGTTAGCTGAAGTGATGGCTTATCCTGGGTTTTGGCGACTGGCAGCCAAACACGCCGATGAAGGGATCAAGGAAATTATTCGCTCCTTTAGCAAAGCAGCTTTCGTCAACAGTTTACAACAATTAATTCCCGATGTCACTGGTGATGATGTTATTCCATGTGAGGCAGGGGTGAGGGCGCAAGCGTTAAAAATGGATGGTAAGTTAGTAGAAGACTTCTTAATTGTCCAAGATCAACAAGCTCTGCACGTTTGTAATGCACCTTCTCCAGCAGCTACTGCATCTTTAGAAATTGGCAAGCATATCGTAGCACAAATTCCTGCAACCGTAGGGGCTTAGCATTTTTAAAACAAAAATCGGTAATCTTCTCTTATTGGTTATAATTCAAGCGAGAAAATCTTAGACTAAGTTTGCATGAAATTACCAGATCAACGATGGTACATTGCCTCTCCTAACCCAGATCAAGTCAAAAAATTGGTAGCAGAAACGGGACTATCCCCTTTACTTGCTCAGGTGATCTTAAATCGAGGTATCGATAGTCCCCAGTTAGCTCAAGTTTATATTAACCCCGAGACGGAAAACTTGCCCGATCCTTTAACAGAATTTCCCGATTTATTTCCCAGTATTGAACTGTTAAAAGAAGCCATTGAAACAGGGGAAAAAATTGCTATTTGTGGGGACTATGACGCTGACGGAATGACTAGCACTTCTCTATTATTACGAGCTTTCAATCATTTCGGAGGGGACGCTTATTATGAAATTCCTAGTCGTATGAAAGATGGCTATGGGATTAACGAAAGAATTGTGGAAAAGTTTGCTGAAGAGGGAGTAGGGGTTGTCTTAACCGTTGATAATGGCATTTCTGCTTATAATCCCATTAAGTTAGCTGTAGAATTAGGGTTAACAGTTATTATTACTGATCATCATGATTTACCAGAAAAGTTACCCCCTGCTGATGCTATTTTAAACCCCAAATTATTACCGATTCAATCCCCTTATCGGGGTTTAGCTGGTGTGGGAGTTGCTTATATTTTAGCGGTAACTCTTGCTGAAGCATTACAGAAAAGTGATGGAATTATTGATTCTTTATTAGAATTATTTACCTTGGGAACAATTGCAGATTTAGCTCCCTTAGTCGGGGTTAATCGTCGTTGGTTAAAAAAGGGATTAAAACAGTTACCAAATTCACAGTTAGTAGGAATTCAAGCCTTAATGCAAGTAGCAGGGGTTAGTGAAGAACAAAAACAGTTAAAACCCGATGATATTGGTTTTAAATTGGGACCAAGAATTAATGCAGTGGGACGAATTGGTGATCCAGAAACTGCTATTGAATTATTAATAACCGATGACCCAGCAATAGCTTTAGAAAGGGCTATGCAATGCGAACAAATCAATAGTCAAAGAAAAAGTCTGTGTGAAGAAATAGAACAGGAAGCAATACATTTAATCAGAACAACTCCTATTGATTACAAAAGAGATAGGGTTTTAGTTGTTGTTCATCCTCAATGGCATCACGGAGTTATTGGTATCGTTGCTTCTCGTTTGGTTGAACGTTACGGAGTTCCTGTTTTTATTGGTACTTATGAAGAAGCAGATTACAGTAAAATTAGGGGTTCAGCTAGAGGTATTGAAGAATTTAATATCTTTGAATCCTTAGTGTATTGTTATGATTTATTGGGAAAATACGGGGGACATAAAGCGGCAGGGGGATTCGGTTTAGGGAGTGATAATTTAATTGCTTTTCAGGAAAGATTGAGTCAATTTGCCCATCAATTACTAGAACCCCATCACCTTAAACCTTTAGTAAAAATCGATGGACAAGCAGATTTTAAACAGTTAAAAACTCAGTTATATGAGAATATCGATAGTTTACAACCTTGGGGTATACAAAATGCCTTTCCTGTGTTTTGGACTCCGAATGTAAAAATATTGGAACAAAGAACCGTGGGGAAAAATCATCTAAAGTTAGTATTAGGTCAAGATGATGGTCAAGAAATAAAAGCGATCGCCTGGCGGTTTGGTTCCTACTTTCCTCTACCAAAATGCTTAGATATTGCCTATAAGTTAACAGAGAATAACTGGAACGGTGCTGTTAATATAGAATTAGAAATAGTCGGGGTCCGTTTACCTGCTGGTGCAACAATCAAACCTCACAACAGTTTCACTTATCAAGGGAAAGATTATATTTGTTATTATTCAGAAAAAGAACAAGAACTAAAAATAAAAAATTCTCAGGGTAAAGTGTTAGCCATTCGCAAAGGACAAAGAAAAGGACTATTAGGAATAAATCGCCAAGAAGCTCAAGAAATAGATGTCACTAAAAAGCCTTACTATGATATAATAAGAGCGGCAATGAATAGCTTAAATTTAACAAAATAATCATGAAATTAATTAATTTTAAACTATTTTATCTAGCTATATTTAAAAGCCTAATTGTATTAGGGATAGGTGGATGTTTTTCTCCTTTGAACTCTTCTAATAATCAGAGCCTTGAACCAACAATAAGTCAAAGCAGTCAAGCATCACCAAGCCAACAAAATATCACACAAGTTATTCTCACAGAGGGGTTAGAAAACCCTTGGGGTATGGACTGGTTACCCAATGGTGATATACTCGTCACAGAACGCCCTGGAAGACTCCGTATTATCAAAAACAGTAAATTAGAACCCCAACCCATTCAAGGGATTCCAGAAGTCTTGTCCGTGGGGCAAGGAGGGTTGTTAGACATAGCGGTACACCCCAATTTTAGCGAAAATAGTTACATCTATTTAACATATAGTTCGGGGACTCGCAGAAAAAACCAAACCAGAATAGCCCGTGCTATGTTAGAGGGGAATCAACTAAAAGATGTTAAAGTCATTTTTGAGGTGTCCCCGACGAAGAGAGGAGGACAACTTTTCGGCTCTCGTTTACAGTGGTTAAATGATGGAACTCTGTTAGCCTCTATTGGAGACGGAGGGAACCCACCCTTAAAAATAGATGGTGAATTGATTCGCAAACAAGCGCAAAAGCTAGACAGTTATTTAGGTAAAATTATACGCATCAACGACGATGGTAGCATTCCTGAGAATAATCCTTTTCTAGACCAGGAAAATGCTAACCCTGCAATTTGGAGTTATGGTCATCGTAACATACAAGGTTTGACCATTGATAAGAAGACAGGTCAAATATGGTCAACGGAACACGGTTCGAGGGGTGGAGACGAACTCAACAAGGTTGTAGCAGGAGAAAACTACGGTTGGCCAGTGGTGACTCATAGTCAGGAATATACGGGGGGTGAGATATCTGATAAGCGATCGCTTCCGGGTATGGTTGATCCCTTGGTGGTTTGGACTCCTGCCATCGCACCTTCGGGACTAACTTTTTATGATGGGGATAAGTTTATGGACTGGAAAGGGGACTTATTTGCAGGGGGTTTAGTGACCAGGGAAGTGATTCATATTGACTTAAATGATGCTGGGGAAATTGTAGCAAAATATCCCATAAAATTTGAACAACGGGTTAGGGATGTTAAACAAGGTCCTGATGGGTTCATTTATGTTTTCACGGATGATAGTAACGGGAAATTAATTCGTCTGGAACCCACTAAGTAGGCCATATCTTTAATTTTTATAAAATTATAACAACACACGGGATGTTCAAAACGCCTGTTTTTAAACAGGTGATGTAGAACCACTCGGCATCGCAGCGCATTCCCTTGCGCCCTAAGACGGCGCGGGGTCGCTGCTCATTTTTAAATGCCGTGAATATGGTATAATAAAGTTAGTCAGTACAAGACTTAAAGACCTACCGGGGGACTCTCGGAAAGTACACGCCCAACACCTGAATTGGCAGGGTTTAAGGAAATATCACTACGCCCTTTGAGGCAAACGTGGTGAGCCTGGGAACTTGTGAAAACAAGATAATAACCATCCCGACAGGGATTCGTTATGAATCTCCTGCGCTTCAGCCAGGAGAGCGTCAAGAACTAATGTTGATATTATAGGGTTCAAAGGCAGTTAAACCCCACAAAAATCTGTAGTAGGGGTTAACGGCTGTTAACCCCCACTTTTTGAAATTGGTATAGCGTTTTTTGGACTCATGAGGTACACCCTGCCCTCCTGTAGATACGTTGCATGCAACGTATCTACAAAAAACTATGTACCTCACGAGTATGAGAAGTGCTATATAAAACAAATAGCAAAATAGTGGAGACCTTCACTATAAACAAAGATGGTGATGCCATTGTTGCACAATAGGGGAAGGGGGAATGTACCATCTTGTCTCGCCTAAATGTATCAGTCTATACCATAACATTATCAACAAAGTGATTCCTCTAACTATGATGATTTTGTGCAAATATATAGTCTTTCAGATAAATTTGATATTGTTATAATGGAATTTCAACAAAATCTTGAGCTTGTTAGCTTAGTTCAACATACAAAAGAATAAAATACCAATTTTTACTATTTGAGGAGTATTATTATTATGTCTAATAGACAGACTTTTCTGACAATTTATTTTGTAGGAACAGGACTAACCCTTTTTTGTGGTCTTCTCTTAATTTATCAAGTTTCATTCATTGCTCCTAAATTTTTGTTAGTTTTGGGAACTACTCATGTATTAGGTTTATTTTTCTTGACTGTATTTCGTGACGAAAAATCAAAGAGAAAAATTGAAGACGGTAATTTTATTCAGACAGCAGGTTACTTACATACATTAATTGGCTTTATTGTAGCTGTTGGTTTAGTAGGAGATAATATTGCTAATCTTAATAACTTACTATCACCTCTAAGTAGTGCTTTAATCACCAGTTTATTAGGGTGGTGGTTAGGAGGATTTATTTCTTCTCAAGGTGAGCATGAAGAAGATTCTCTTAAGAAAGAAATTGCTAATTCTGTTGCCGAAGCTGTTGCTGAAACATTAGACAGAGAATTAAAACAATACACTAAAGGTATTTCTAAAAGTTTTGCAAAACTTAATAAAGAGTCTCAATCATTAGCCCCAACTATTGAGTCTTTAAATACTACAATAGAAAATCAAAAAAACCATTATCAGAAAGTCTTCAAGGAATAAGTAATGTATTAGATAGTCAACGACAACCCTTATTAAATACCTTTCAAGGAATAAGTAATGTATTAGATAGTCAACAACAACCATTATCAGAAAGTTTCCAAGGAATAAGTAATGTATTAGATAGTCAACAACAACCATTATCAAAAAGTTTCCAAGGAATAAGTAATGTATTAGATAGTCAACAACAACCATTATCAAAAAGTTTTCAAGGAATTCATACTGTATTAGATAGTCAACAACAACCATTATCAAATGCCTTTCAAGGAATCAGTAATGTATTAGATAGTCAACAACAACCATTATCAAATGCCTTTCAAGGAATCCATACTGTATTAGACAGTCAACAACAACCATTATCAAATGCTTTTCAAGGAATCAGTAATGTATTAGATAGTCAACAACAAGCATTATCAAATGCCTTTCAAAGAATTAATAGTGTTCTCAGTGAGCAAACAACATTATTAAAAGATGATGCAAGTGATTGGTCTAACAGCTTAAGACTAATTAAAACAAATTTAGATAACCTTTCTCGAAATACTGGAAATGCCTCTAATAGCATGAAGAAAACAGCAGAAAAAGCAAATGAAGTTAGTAAATATCTTGAAGAGACACACACAGTCTGGCAGGAACTAAAAGAACTGAAAAAATATATTCAACGAGTCACCCAATAGAACATTAAAATCATGAAAATTAGTCAACTTAAGTACGCTGAATTATTTACCTTACTTGCCTTTATTTTTCTGCTCATTATCTTTTCAATTCAAGGAAGTTTGACTGAGGAAAATGCCCTAGCTAAGGAAAATCCACAAGAGTTAAAAGAGGAGATTGCTAAATTAACCAAAGAAAATGATGAACTGACTGCAAAATTATAGGAAAGGGAAAACGAGTTTCCTCCCAATATTATTATTGAAGGAGCAGGAAAATATGCTTTTCCTTCTGGAAGTGGAGGACTAACAACAAATTTAAAAAACTTTATTGCTACTGATTTGGCAAAGAAAATTGAAGAAAATTTTAATAAATATGACATAGATACAGTAGTAGTTGTCGGTCAGACTGATGGTCAATCTGTTGGTAATCGTGTTAGTAATTTAGATAAGACACTAGAAAAATCTGCTACAGGTAATTTACCAATTTCCAAACTTACTCCAGGTTCTAATGCCGATTTAGGGCTAATAAGAGCTTTAGCAGTAGTTAAAGAGTTACAGAGAATTTTTGCAGACAATAATCCTGTGGAAACATTGGATGCTCAAAAGAGTTTTAGAGCTTATTCTGCCGGTCAGTTAACCCTTCCAAATGGAACATTTGCCGAACCCAACCCTAAACCCGATGCTCAACGTCGTCGCATTGAAATCAGGTTTACCAAAACTAGAAAAACCATCACAGCAGAATAAGCTTAAATTAAATACTGATGGTTAAAACCATCATCTCGCTCCACCAGCCGGTTCCGTTAAAACGGACTGGCTATCTCTCGCTCGAAGCAGTTTCAGGTATAGTTTAATTTATTGTTTATTTTGAAACTAACTTGAGGGTTCGGACTCTGGACATGAGATCCCTGAAAGACAGTCAGGGGAAAACGTCACAAAAAAATCAACAACATATTTTCCAAGCAATTTTCTGATAAACTGTAAATCTTAGATAGATACTGATTAAAAAATTATGGCACAACGTACTCGATTAGGAGATTTACTTGGACCCCTTAATTCCGAATATGGAAAAGTTGTCCCTGGATGGGGAACTACCCCTTTAATGGGAGTTTTCATGGGCTTATTCTTCGTATTCCTGTTAATTATCCTGCAAATTTACAACTCTTCTCTTATTCTCGATGGATTTACTGTAACTTGGGGAGGTTAAGCCCTAAGTTGCTCATCAATAATTAACGGTGGTAAAGGTTTCGTAAAATTGTAGCCAATATATCACCGTTATCCTCAGTTATATGTTCCCCGATTTTTCGGGGTTTTTTTGTCAATGATAACTCTCCCCAGTCTCCCCAGTCTCCCAGTCTCCCAGTCTCCCAGTCTCCCCATCTCCCAGTCTCCCCACACTTCCCATCTCCCAGTCTCCCCACACTTCCCACACTCCCCACTAGACTCCTATTGCGATAGACTGATAAGGAAAGATTAGGAGTAACTTATGAATGTCTTTGGCATTGGACTGCCGGAAATGGGCTTAATTTTAGTGATTGCCTTATTGGTATTTGGACCGAAAAAACTCCCCGAAATAGGGCGAAGTCTCGGTAAAGCGGTTCGTGGTTTCCAAGATGCGTCTAAAGAGTTTGAAAATGAGTTTAAACGAGAGGCCCAACAACTTGAAGAATCTGTCACCATGAAAGCAGAACTAGAAGAAAACAAAATGGCTAATCCTACGCCAATGGACAACAATCAGACCAAGATGAACACCCAAACCTCAGAGACATTATAAAATCTTCTGATAGTTATGCAACCCAACTCTGTTTAAAAACGATATAATCGAGTTCAAAATATCTGTCAATGGTTAACAAGTCTTAATGATTAACCATTTTGACAAACAAAATGGCAATTTTAACGCTTTCAGTGGTTTGATGAAGGAAATATGGAAGGAGGTTCTAGATGAGTCAACAAACACCCTATGAAAAGCTTGGTGTCACCGAAACAGCCTCTTTTGAGGAGATCCAAGCAGCTAAAACCCGTTTAACACAACAATATAGTAACGACGTGAAAACCGTTGAAGATATCGAGGCGGCCTACGATTCGATTATCATGGAACGGTTGAAACTGCGTCAAGAAGGTAGAATTAAGGTCCCCGATCGCATCCGTTTTGCGGAACGCCAGCGAGAAACCCCCCCAACCCCTCCCCCCCTATCGTTGGATAATTCTCCTTCCTGGTTACAGCAGTTCATTGATACCCCCTCTTCTCAGGATATTCTTTGGCCAACGGGCATTTTCCTGGCTTTAGCTTTATTCGTGGCCTTTTCTAGTGCCAATTCTTCTTCAATTTCTGTATTCTTGGCCTTAGGGGTTTTTGCTAATATTTATTTTCTCAATCGCAAGGAAAATAAATTCGGTCGCGCCTTATTAATCACCTTAGCAGGATTATTTATCGGGGTTGGTTTAGGATTGGGTATCGCCCAAATATTACAAGGGGCAAATATTTCCGCCGAAATGAGTCAATCTTTCATTGGCATGGCCATCTTTTTTATCTTTTGGCTAAGTAGTAGCTTTTTACGTTAACTTTTGTGAATCAATTTTTAGATAATATCGATCGCCTGTTTTCGAGTCTGGTAAGTCTTATTGAACAGGTACTTTTTTTAGAAGTTGCCCATTTTCCCGTGATTATCCTCTGGTTGCTCATAGGGGGGATTTTTTTTACTCTACGCATGGGCTTTATTAGTATTATCGGCTTCTTACACGCAGTTAAAATTGCTTTAGGTTTCTACAAGCAAAATGATCAGGTTAAGGGTGAAGTGTCTTCTTTTCAGGCATTAGCAACCGCTTTATCCGCTAGTATTGGCCTGGGAAACATTGCCGGGGTGGCCATTGCCATCCAAATGGGTGGGCCGGGGGCTGTGTTTTGGATGACTGTGGCTGGTTTCTTGGGAATGTCTAATAAGTTCGTGGAATGTACATTAGGGGTCAAATATCGCCTTGTCAACCCCGACGGCACTATTATCGGCGGCCCCATGTATTATCTGTCCCAAGGGTTAAAGGAAATGGGCCAGGAAACTTTAGGCAAAGGATTGGCTATTTTTTACGGGATCGCAGGTTTAGGGGCAGCCATTGGTGGTGGTAATATGTTCCAGGTCAATCAATCTTTTGCTGCTTTGGCGGTGGTAGTTCCGGCGGTTAAAGACTACGATTGGCTGTATGGTTTAATCGTTGCTTTGTTGGTAGGCTTAGTGATTATTGGGGGCATCAGTCGCATTGGCGTGCTTACCAGCAAGTTAGTGCCAGTGATGGTCTTTTTTTACCTTTTGGGCTGTTCATGGGTCTTAATAGCTAATTTTAACGCTATTCCTGCTGCATTTGGGTTGATGTTTAATAATGCTTTTTCCCTATCTGGCATGGAAGGGGGGCTGATCGGTATTTTGGTACAAGGGATCAGACGCAGTGCTTTTTCTAATGGGGCCGGTTTGGGATCGGCGGCGATCGCCCATGCGGTGGCCAAGACAAAGGAACCCGTACAAGAAGGAATTGTTTCTATTTTAGAGCCATTTATCGACACGATTATTATTTGTAATGTAACTGCTTTAGTTATTATTACCACGGGAATGTATGGGGAGTCCGTAGGAGATAATATTAGTGGGTCTACTTTGGCAGCAATGGCCTTTGGTCAAGTAATTGATTGGTTTCCTTTTGTCTTAGTAGGAATTATCTGTTTATTTGGTTTTTCTACTATGATTACTTGGTGTTATTATGGTGAACAATGTTGGGCTTATGTGTTTGGTCAACCTAGTTCTATTATCTTTAAAGTTATCTTTTTAGCTTGTATTTTTATCGGTTCTGTGGTTAGTTTAGGGGCAGTGGTTGATTTTAGCGATATGATGTTATTAACCTTAGCTATTCCTAACCTTTTGGGTTGTCTGTTGTTATCAGGAAAAGTAGCAACTTTATTAAAAGAATATTGGCAAAAATTACCTAGTTTTTAATTGATTTATTCCTAGTTAATATTAGGGTAATTGTTTGGAGGAAATTGAGCTATGACAGCATTAATTTTAAACTTAGATACGGTTAACTTAACTGATGAACAATTTTACCGTCTTTGTCAAGTTAACCAAGATTTGCAACTGGAAAGAAACGCTAAGGGAGAATTAATTGTTATGCCACCGGTTGGAGGAATTAGTGGAAACAGAGAAGCGGATTTTATCATTGATTTAGGAATATGGAACCGTCAAACTGGACTGGGAAAAGTGTTTAGTTCCTCGACAATTTTTCGTTTACCCAATGGAGGCGATCGATCCCCTGATGCTGCTTGGATTAGTTTAACTAGTTGGCAGTCATTGAGTCGACAAGAACAAGAAAAGTTTCCCCCTATTTGTCCTGATTTTGTCATTGAACTTCGTTCTCGTACTGATTCTTTAGAAACACTTCAAGAGAAAATGCAAGAGTATCTTGATAGTGGTTTACACTTAGGTTGGTTAATTAATCCTCAACAACAACAAGTTGAAATTTACCGTCAAGATAAACCCGTAGAAATTAAAGCGTTACCAACTGATTTAAGCGGAGAAAAAATATTACCTGGGTTTAGTTTATCTCTCTCCTGTTTTGAATAAATACATATTTGCTTAGGAAATTAATGTAGCGATCGCCCCAAGCAACCCTAGAGGATAATCAGATTTTCAAGATAAAATTAACAAAAGATCATAATCTTTCATTTGATCTGGGAGCATAATTATATTAGATGCGTCCTTTATAAGGTATATGTGCTAAACCTTGAGCAATTGACTCTATCCTTAATATCATTGTCAGGTAAGCTAAACCTAATTTTTGGTGTCTCAGATTTATAGCACCACCCATTACCATTAAGACATAGAGTATATTTCTTGCTGCCTCGAAATAAGAGTCAGTAATAGCTAAAATGTCTTAACTAATTTTCTTACTCTGCTATAGACACTCAAAATAATTGATTTAACCCTGTGATGGAACTTTAGCACAGATTGATCAAGACGTTGGATAAATATCATAATCTATGTTCCTCAAAATTCGTTCTTCTAAACCAGAAGTTAAAGGTGTTACCCATCGAAAACGAAAAAAACGCCTTTTTCCAATTCTTTGTCTAGCTACTGTGGGGTTATGGTTGGGTTATAAACAGTTACAAAGTCATTTTGTGCAACCCGAAGCAATATTTGTCTTAGGGGGACACAAAGATCGAGAAAGCTTTGCTGCTCAACTGGCCCTTAAACACCCTGACTTACCCATTTGGGTATCTTCCGGGAGTCCCCAACACTATGTCACTCAAATATTCAGCAATGCAGGGGTTAGTGGCGATCGCCTTCACCTTGATTATCGAGCTAAGGACACAGTAACCAACTTTACCAGTTTAGTCAAAGAATTGAAAGAGCAAGGGATCGATAGTGTTTATTTGATTACCTCGGATAATCACATGAATCGCGCTAGAATTATCGGAGAAATTGTCTTTGGTGCTCAAGGAATTATCCTTAAACCCCTATCAGTCCCTTCTAAAGATTCCTCTGAACCCGTCGAAAAAATTATTAGGGATGGGGGTCGATCTTTTCTTTGGTTACTCACAGGAAAGACTGGAGAAAATTTACTACCACATTAATGATTAACTGTTGATGGATAATAGATAATTACCCATTATCCATTATCCATTTTAACCTTGTTTCCAAGTACCATGAAATCCTATAGGAATAACATTAGGTAGTCCTAAACGACATAAAGGACTACTTTCTAACGCCTCACTATCATAAATTCTCAGTTCAGAACTATGGTTATTTCCATCATAAACAACGGTTAATACCCATCCTTGTTCTGAGTTAGGAATATTAGGCACAAAAATCGGTTCTGAGGGATATCTATTCTCTCCCATATCTGCTACAGTTATCTTCTTTAATTGTCGATCATAACGGGCGATCGCTCCAAGAATTTCCTGGGATAAATCTGCATTATCTCGATGCACTGAGAGATAAGTATAACGCCATTTTTGTCCGGTTTGATGACTGGGAACAATGGGAAAATCTGAACCTCTATCTAATAATTGTTCTTGACGGATAACTGTAGCTGTTTTTGGCTCAATTTCTACTTCCCAAAGGGTTCCTTTTACTGGGGTTTTTGTCTTTCCTGTAGCTACTTCTTTTAAGTTTTGATTAGTGGAAAAGTCAGGATAACGGACAAATTCAACAAGAATATTACCCTCTTGATTAACACATCCATTACTATAGTGCCATTGAAACCAAGGGTCAGCTTTTGCTTTACTAATAAAGGATAAACTATCTCGATCAAAAATCAATATTTCTGTCCCTAGTTCTGGTTTCCATTCCATTGCCTCACTTAAACTAGCTAACCCTAATGCTGCTGGTAATAGTTTCACACGAATAGGAGGAACAAAAAATATTATGTATGATCCAGCTAAAACAAAATCATGAACTATCCTTAAACCATCCAAAGGATAATCTGATTTTTTAATTACTTTTCCTGTAGTATCACTTTGATAGAGATGTAAGGTTACTTTTGCCCCTAAACTAACCCCAAAATTATAGATATTAGCAGTTTTATGATCTATTTTTGGATGTGCAGAAAAGGATTGTTTTTCGCTTAAATTATCGAGATTATCTAATCCTTTGGTTGCTAAATCATCTAAATCTAAGGCATGAGGGTTGCCCCCTTCCCACAAAGCTAATAATTTATCAGGTAAAGCCAAAACCGAGGTATTAGCAGCATTTTTAACATCTTTTCCCCAAGTTTTCCAAAAAGGACCAGGAACAGTCATTCCATAATTAGGGTATAAAAATTCATTAGCTTCAGCTTCTTTTTGATACCCTTCAGTTTGTACATAACGATAGGTTGCTTCTGCACCTGCTTCTCTTAAATGAATGGCTAAAATTGCTCCATCCCCATCAAACCAATGACCCACTTTTTGGGAACCTCTTTCCAGTCTTCCTGGTCCATTACGGTATAACGTTCCTCTTAGTCCATCGGGAATTTCTCCTGATAGGATGGGTAAAGGTTTTAAAGGGAACTCTTCTGCTGGTTTTGCGAGCGCTTGTGACCAAGTAGGCATACTTTTAGTATCTAAACTTTATTTTTTATCTATATTAGTCTAACAAATTTGATCGACTAGAAAACGATTTGCGTACAGTAAGCATCTGTCTTTTTGATTATGGTCAAATTAACTTGAAAATTCCCCCATTCATTCACAGAGGAAACAGATAAACGAGGATCAACACTAGCGACAATTTCATATAGTGGATTATATCCTTTCACCAGCGATAGAGATGTACTTTGAGTCTTTCTAAAATCATCTAATTTGATAAAGCCGATGCTGAATATATCATCATACAAAGGAACAAAAATAACCGCACCACGGTCGTACTTTCTATAAAAATACTCATTAGCATCCGTAAGGCTCTTAATTCCCTTCACTCCTATAGGTATGCTTGTCACTTGCTCGGGGTTAATAAGAGTTCCTGCAATAACTTCATGGATGTTATGCCCATTAATTTTATTTTTGTTCAGTTTTTTGATTTCTTTCAAGAATCTTGACTTACCCATACTTTTGTTCTTGTTGTTTTTGTTTATCTTATAGTATTTTAATTGAAATCGTAGTAAATATGAAGAGGCTGCTACTAATGATAGGCTTTTATCACTTAAATTATCTTAATAAAGAGAAATAAATCATCTCATTAAAATGTTAGCGAAAAAGAAGAAAAAACATAAGCGACTGAAAAAATTCTTCTTCCACTCCTCATTTATACTGGAGTTTGTATAGGTATATAAAGAATTTGACTTAAAAGCCTCACTTAAAGAAGCTTCTTTGATTGTTCCTTAATCGAGCTTTGACTTATGTTGTCAACGTTTTAATCCATATCATCAACCAGGAACCTACTGTTTAGTTTTCTCTTCTTCAACCTCATCAACAGGAACCATCTGTTGTAATTTCTCTAGCACCATAATTAAAGAATATTATTTTTATTTTAAAATTCTAAAGGATTACCGAATAAATCGTAAATAATAATATCCCATTGTCCATCCTTAGCAACCTCAAAAGCAATTTGAGTTCCCTCAGCATTAATAATAGGGTGACGTACTTCTGCTTGTAAGTTAGAGGTTAAATTACGTTTTTGTTCCGTTTCTCGATCATAAAGATAAATATTAGATTTTCCTTGACGACTACTAGCAAAAACCAGATAACGACCATCTTCAGAAATAGAAGGATGAGACGCTATTTCATCCAACGCATTTAACCCTGGTAAAGAAATTAATTGTCGTTGTTGAGCATCAAAAAGATAAACATCTTGGGAACCATTCCGATCAGAAATAAAAACAATATAAGTAGAAGTAACTTTGGGTTCTAAGTCCGAAGCACGACTATTTAACGCCCTTCCTCCTCCATCAAAAGGAAAATTGAGGTAACGAGGATAACCAGTACACCCCGTCGCAATACTACTAATAACAATTATCCAAGTAATAAGACAATATTTCACAAATGAACCTTCAACTTAAACCAATCATCACTCCGAACTCCGAACTCCGAACTCCGAACTCAAGGGTTAGCAACTGGTGTACCATCAGGAATATCTAACTCAATTAAAGGCCCCCGATCTAAAACTTCAATATCCCATTGTCCCCGTCGTGCGGTTTCAAAAACAATGTAGCGTCCATCGGCACTAATTTGAGGATTTCTCACCCAATTACGATAATTCTGAGTTAAGATTTCTGCTCGTCGAGTGGCGCGATCGTAGATAGCTACATCTGGCCTTCCTTGTACACTAGAAATATAGACTAAATAGCGTCCCGTGCGACTTAAACTAGGACTTTCTAGAATAACATTACCTTGATTTAACCCTGGCAGTTGAATAAACTTTTTCCCCCGTAAATCATACAACAAAATTTCATTACTATTATTACGGTTAGAGACTAAAGCTAACCAGCGACCATCTCCACTTAGAGCAGGTTGTTGGTCATTGTAACGACTATTGAGGGTAGCAGGGGGTTCTGGACGTTTGAAGCTCTGACAAGCTCCTAATAAGCTAATTAAACTAACCGCTATATAAAACTTAGTCAAATCTACTCCCATAAGTCTTAGACCTGATTTTATCTTGATTTGAGTCTATTTTATTTCCTGTTTCATCCAAGGGAGTCGGCTCCTTCCTCGCGCTACCAGGTGCGCCGTACGACGGCGCGGGGTCCCTCGTCTTGTCCACAGGCGTAACTTCGGCCATAGCTTGACCTAGTTTTTCTAAGTTTTTTGCTGCGTTTAAATCCCTATCTATTTGATAATGACATTTTTGAGATAATGACCAAAACTGTTGAGTTTAATTGTATCACATTAGTGGTTTGAACACAAAAACCTACCTATTTATTAAAATTAGCTACTAATATGAGTGATTTTAGGTAATATTAAGTAGGTTTTTGGGAGCAGCAATCTTGCCCCTTTTCCATGATAGTGGTTTCCAACACCAATTACTTTGTTCTTGATGCTCCATTAAGCAATGTAACATACGTTAAATATAAAAAAAAGCGTGAGTAAAACAAGTTGTTTCTCACGCTTTTGAGATGAATTGAAACTAATAATTAAACTTCAGCAGGGACTTGTTCTACTGCGGTAATTTTTTCGTAAGTTTCTCTCATTTTCAAACCTACTAAAACTTGGAATAAACCAGTTCCATTGGTAGAACCAGGATAATCTTTATGTTGTAGTAAAAGTTCGGTCATCTCCCCATAATACTTGGTTCCGGTTTTACTGAGATGACTTTCGATGTAGATCATTTCTTCGAGGTTATCGAATTGACCATCTACTTCTAACATAGAGACTTCATTACCCATGAAGTTATCGGGACCATAGTACATCTTGATACCAGGATAAGCACAAGTTAACTTACGTCCACAAGGCCGCCAATCAATGGTAGAACCTTCATCGAATAAGTAAGCGGGTTCAAAGTTAGCAATACCTTCTTTTTGAACCAGACGAACTCGTAACAACTTACTTTCGTGGTCTTCAATTAACTGAGTAGGTAAGACTTGAATCACCACATCAGCGTGTTGTTTTTGGGGTTCGATGAAAGCACTAAAGTCAGGCTTTCTAGCGTTGATAGAGGCTAACACATCCTCATAAGTGTGCCCCCTTTCAGCCATATCCCGTTGAATTTTCCAGTTGATTTTAACTTCATCACTGATATCGAGATAAACACCAAAATCAACTAATTCACGAACTCTCTCATCAAATAAAGGGTGTAATCCTTCGATAACCACTACCTTATTAGGTTCAATGCGTTCGGGAGGATCAAGTTCTCCGGTTTCGTGATTGTAAATTGGTTTATCAATGGCTTGACCTGATTTTAAAGCTTTAATTTGCTCATACATCAGATCAAAATTATTCGCTTTGGGGTTTAAGGCCGTGACACCGGCTGCTTTTCTTCCCTTGCGATCTAAACTGTGATAGTCATCCAAACAGATGACCGTCATAAACTCTTCACCAAATAAATCGGTTAAACGACGTAAAAAAGTAGATTTACCGCAACCGGAGTCTCCGGCAACTGCAATAAGAACCACGCGATCTAAATTTGTGGTCATAACTTCCCTCTAAATGCAAAACAGAATTGTTAACCCGGTTTCGTTACCTTGTCTTTAAAGTCTCCCACAAAGGGAGCATATTTGGTCAATTACTGGGTAAAATTTTTGACAAAGCCGTGACTCCGTTTTTTCTTACCAAGGTTGACCGAATCTTAGCAAGATCCAGATACGTATTAAATACTGACATTGGATTTTACCAGACTGACATCACCCTTCACAAGAGACAAAGCAGTTGTTATAAATAATTGTTCCCAAAACCGCTCTTGGAAAAAAATATAAAACTGACGCAAGTTTAACAGATTTTTGGGGATAATTTGGTTATGCTCTATGAACACACTGATCTGATTTGAGGTTTCCCTCCTGGTCAAGCAACTCATAGCAGTGTATTGAAGATTACCACCCGATGGTAGTCTAAATAGAGCACTTATGATATGCAAGATAGTTCTAGGAGAGATCCATGTACAGTTCAGCTTTAGGAGCAACTTCTGGCCAGACAACAGCTTACGGTAGTCGTATGTTTGTCTATGAAGTGGTGGGGTTAAGTCAAAATACAGACAATGATAGTCTTGACTATCCCATTCGTCGTAGTGGTAGCGTCTTCATCACCGTTCCCTACGGACGCATGAATCAAGAAATGCGTCGTATTAGCCGTATGGGAGGTCGTATTGTCAGTATCCAGCCTGTTGATGCCGAAACCCCCCTCAAGTCCACTTCTAATGGTTCTAGTACAGCCAAAGTTGCTCAACCACAAGCAAGCAACCAAACGGAAAAAAAACGTAAATCTATGACTCAAGCGAAAACAAAAATTCCCACTAATATTTATCGTCAAAAAAGTCCCTACGTTGGCAAATGTATCGAAAATTATGCTTTAGTTGCTGAAGGTGGTAGTGGTATCGTTCAACACGTAACCTTCGATATTTCTGGTGGTGATCTTCACTACTTAGAAGGACAAAGTCTTGCTATTATTCCACCTGGAACCGATGCAAAGGGTAAACCCCACAAGTCTAGACTCTATTCCATCGCTTCTACCCGTCATGGGGATAAAGTGGATGATAAGACCATTTCTTTGTGTGTTCGCCAGTTAGAATACGAACACCCCGAAACCAAGGAAACCGTTTATGGTGTTTGTTCTACCTATCTCTGTAACCTGGAAGTGGGTGCAGATGTAGCTATGTGGGGTCCTGTGGGCAAAGAAATGCTACTTCCTGATGAGGAAGATGCTAACATCATCATGTTAGCCACAGGTACAGGAATTGCTCCTTTCCGTTCCTTCTTATGGCGGATGTTCTTTGAGAACAACCCAGAATACAAGTTCAAAGGTAAGTCTTGGTTAATCTTTGGTGTTCCTTATTCTGCTAATGTTCTCTACAAAGATCAGTTAGAAGAGATCCAAACTAAGTATCCTGATAACTTTGATTTAACCTACGCTATCAGTCGGGAACAGAAAAATAGCGAAGGCGGCCGGATGTATATTCAACACCGTGTTGCTGAACAAGCTGAGAAGTTATGGACCATGTTACAAGATCCTAAGACCCATCTCTATATGTGTGGACTCAAAGGAATGGAAAGTGGTCTAGAAGAAGGTCTAAGGGACTTTGCTTCTAAACAGGGCGTAGAATGGCCTGACTTCGTTAAGCAACTGAAGAAAGAACACCGTTGGCACGTTGAAGTTTACTAAATTTCAGTGCTGTTTAAAATATAGGAGAAAGGGGTGAGAGGATCTCACCCTTTTCTTTTGCAAATATAGTTTATTGACATCTATTCTCAATCTGCTCCAAAGTTTCAGTCTATTTTGTTTGTGTTAGGATAAGCGTGAGAATTAATAGTCTTAACTTTAATATATCCGAAAGTCCAACCCAAAAAACATAAAATTCATGTCAAAAACTATCATTGTTTCCAATAGACTTCCGGTAAAGATCGAAAGAAACCAAGCCGGAGAATTTGAGTATAAAACCAGTGAGGGAGGTCTAGCTACAGGGCTTGGGTCGGTTTATAAAGAAGGTGATAATATATGGGTTGGGTGGCCAGGATTAGCTGTCAACAAAACTGAAGACAAAGAGGAAATATGCTCTAGATTGAAAGAGTCAAATATGAGTCCTGTATTCCTCACTAAAAATGAAATAGAAGAATACTATGAAGGCTTTAGTAATGAGACCCTATGGCCAAACTTCCATTATTTTAATCAGTATGCTGTATACAGCGACGTATTTTGGAATACCTACAAAAAAGTAAACAAGAAGTTTGCCAAGAAACTTGAGGAGATAATCGAAGACGGGGATAAGATTTGGATTCATGACTATCAGTTGTTAGTTCTTCCGGCAATGATCAGAGAAACTCATCCTAACAGTAGCATTGGATTTTTTCTCCATATCCCATTTCCTTCCTACGAATCATTTAGATTATTACCGTGGAGAACGGATCTCTTGACAGGTATGCTGGGAGCAGATTTTATTGGCTTCCACACCTACGATTATGTGCGTCACTTTCTCTCTTCTGTCAATAGATTGGTTGGCATAACGGATAATGATGGTCACATGAATGTGGGGAATAGGTTGGCTATGGCAGATGCAATTCCTATGGGTATTGATTACAATCGATACGCACAGGCCGCAGCTGATCCCGAAACACTAGCAAGCGAGGTAAAGTATCGAATTTCTCTGGGTGATGTGAAGTTAATATTATCCATCGATAGATTGGATTATTCCAAGGGTATACCCCAAAGATTGCGAGCTTTTGAACAGTTTATCGAAGAAAATGAAGAATTTAGGGAAGAGGTTTCTTTACTTATACTGGTAGTTCCATCTCGAGATCAGGTGCCGATGTATGCCAATCTCAAGAAGGAAATAGAATTGCTAGTTGGCAGCATCAACGGCAAGTTTGGAACTATCAACTGGAGGCCGATCCATTACTTCTACAGAAGCTATCCTTTACATAGCCTAAGTGCCTTTTACCGAATGTCCCACGTAGCATTGGTTACTCCTCTAAGGGATGGGATGAATCTAGTTTGTAAAGAGTTTGTTGCTAGTAAGTTGGACAAAAAAGGTGTATTAATATTGAGTGAAACGGCTGGTTCTGCCAAAGAGTTGTCAGACGCAATTTTAATCAATCCCAATGATACTAATCAAATGGTCGAAGCCATGAAAGAGGCTCTGAAGATGCCAGAGGAGGAGCAAATTGCACGAATGGAGACCATGCAGAAGTCATTGAAAAGATATGATATCAACGCTTGGGTAAAACTCTTCATGAAGGGATTAGAACAGGTCAAAGAGGAGCAAGAAAATCTTCGGACAAAACCCATTTCTTCAGTGGTCAAAAATAAACTTTTGCAAGAATACCGTAGCTCAAAAAAACGGATCATTTTCCTTGATTATGACGGCACTTTGGTGGGTTTCTATGCTAATCCTAATGACTCCGTACCAGACGCAGAATTAGAGGAGTTGATGACGAAGTTAACGGCAGATACCAACAATCAAGTAGTTGTCATCAGTGGTAGAGGCCGTGATTTCTTGGAGAAATGGCTCTCAAAATTCAATGTTGATTTCATCGCCGAGCATGGGGTTTGGCACAAAGAAAATGGAAAGGAGTGGGAGTGTTTTGTGGAACTAGATACTTCCTGGCAAGAAGAATTTGATCGAGTGCTAGAGATGTATGTAGATCGTACCCCTGGCTCTTTTATAGAGCGTAAGGATTTTTCCATGGTATGGCATTACAGGAAAGTGGAGCCAGGTTTGGGTGAACTAAGATCCAGAGAATTGGCCAATCTTTTAAAATATTTATCCGCCGACAAAGATTTACAAGTCCAAGAAGGTGATATGGTCATCGAAATTAAAAACGCCAGGGTGAACAAGGGGGTTGCTGCCGCTTCCTGGTTGAAGAAAAACGATTACGATTTCTCTTTTGCCTGTGGTGATGACTGGACCGATGAGGATACCTTTAAAGCCATGCCAGAGGACGCATTTACCGTTAAAGTCGGGTCTTCTTCGTCGGCTGCAAAATATCGGGTTGAGAACTTTAAGGATATCCGTAAACTGTTATTGAGCCTAGCTAATCAGTAGAAGTTGGGTAAATCTAATTTCCTGGAAATGCGGTTGGCTGCATTGAGCAAACCTACATGGCTATAGGCTTGGGGAAAATTGCCCCACATACTTCCATCTGTAGCAGTTATGTCTTCGCTCAAAAGGCCGACATGATTGCTGTATTTGATTAGGTTTTCAAAATATTTGATGGCTTCTTCGATTCTACCCACACAGGCCAATGCCTCCACATACCAAAATGCACAGATCAAAAATGTGGATTCAGGCTTACCAAAGTCATCCGCGTGTAAATAGCGGTAAAAAAGCCCATTTCCTGCATGAAGCTCGTTTTCCATGGCCTGCAAATGTTCTTTAGCCTTCTCCGTGTGACCAGGCAGATAATTCATGAGGATCAACTGAAGGTTGCTGGCATCCATCCGCTCAACCCCTACTGCTTGGGCGTAGCCTTTTTTGGATTTCACGTAGCATTTTTCGATCATTTGTTGTGATCTTGCTTTGAGTTGAGTTGCTAACTCTGCAATTTTGTCATTTTTTAGGGTTTTTCCAATTTTGATGGCGGCACTACTGCCGGCCCAATGGAAAAGATAGGTATAGCAATGTTGCTGAGCCAGATTTCTAAATTCCCAAAGCCCGGCATCTTTTTCTTCAAAAGTTCTCTCGATCATTTTCAAGGTTTTGAAGATGAGACTGGGGGCATCAAAACGTTCGTCAAAGACTATACGCAGGTCATTGAAGAGGGGTAATAAGGACACCAATACCTGACCATATACGTCGTTTTGTTTGTGGGTGTAGGCATCATTACCAATCCTGACAGGGGTATTATCCAGGTATCCTTTAAGATCCAACTCTTTTTCGATCAGTGCTTTAGTGCCATCAATACCGTAGAGAGGTTGATAGCGGTTATCTTCTTCGATGGTGGTATTGAGGATGTAATGGAAATATTTCTCCGACTCTTCAAAGTGACCAATATTATTGAATGCGTTCAGGGTGTAATAGGTATCCCGTAACCAGCAGTAGCGATAATCCCAGTTTCTGCCACTACCTGGACTCTCAGGAAAGCTAGTGGTGGTTGCAGCGACGATCGCCCCTGTGTCTTCGTACTGATGAATTTTCAGGATCAGGGCTGAGCGTATAGCTTGACGTTGATAGAAACTGGTGATGTTGGCTGACTTGATCCAGTTTTGCCAGTATTTTGTCGTCTTCAGTAAAAACGCTTCGCAGGTTTCGTCGAGGGCGGCCTCTAGTGGGGGTCCCCAGGTTAAAACCATGTATTTGGTTTCACTCAAGACAAAGCTTTGGTTGCTGAGAATATTGGTTAAGGAGATATTGGTGGTGAGTCGTACTGAAGCATCAAGTCCGAGAAACCTGATATGATTGCTCCCTAAGCTTGGTTCCGGTTCCAGTTGCCCATAGTTACCTTTAGGATGGCATCTAACCACAACTCTTGGGGTTCCCGATATGCGCTCTACTTTTCTAATCAGCATCAGGGGTTTAAAGTATCTATCCTGCTGAAAAAATCGTGGCGCAAAGTCAGTGATTTTGTAGCATCCAGAGTTACTGGTGATCTCTGTCGTTAAGATATTAGTATTTTCTATGTAAGACTGATGGGTTGAAGTGATGGTATCTGTTGGTTTTATGGAAAATTCTCCCCCTTTTTCCTGATCCAATAAGCCACCAAAAATGAAACTGCTGTCAAACCTCGGCCAGCACATCCAGGTGATATCGCTATCTTTTTGAATGTGTGCGGTATAGGAACAATTGCCAATTACACCCTGATCATACGTATGTCTTTTGCTTTCGTTCATAATTTAAAGATTGATAGTGAGGAGAATAAGGCAACCTAAGAGACATCTTATAGTGACATCCTCCCACGCTAACTGCTAGGCAGTATAGCGTGGGCTTCCCGACTCACGACGGGATATTTCTGCCCACAGGGGTATTCCCCTACGCCAGTTATCTAGGCTCATCACCCCCGACACCTCGACTTGACAGACTGTTTCCTTTCCTCTGAGTCCCAGAGTAGTAGTTTCGATACCTCGATTACAGATTTCTTGAGCCGATGCCACATCACGGTCAACAAAATAGTCAACCCCATAACCGCATTCTTGACAAACATGAAACCTGTCAGTCAAGCTTTTTCTGACCTCCGCACGACAATTAGGACAAGTTTGGCTAGTTCCCCGATGGTCAACCAAGCCAAAATATTTACCCCTTACCTTACAGACATATTTCAGAATATCCCTAAATTGGCCAAAACCTGCATCAAGGGTATGTTTTCCAAGAAAACCCTTAGCCATTGTGCGAAAGTCAATATCTTCCATGAAGATAGAGTCCCCCATATCACACACTTTATGGGCTAACTTGAATTGGTAATCTTTACGCTTGAAAGCAATATGATTGTGTTGCTTTTCTACCTTTTTTCTGGCTTTTTCGTAGTTATTAGAAAGTTTCTGTTTTCTACTTAGCCGACGTTGTAGCACTTTCAGCCGACGGTGTTCGGTTTTGAAGAATTTACGTCCCTTTTCTAAATAAGAATCTGATGTAGCAAGGTAACTATTTAACCCTACATCTAATCCTAACGGATGCCCAAATGGTGTTTCTATTTTAGGTAAAGTTATGTCAGATTGAATGCTAATTACGGCAAACCAGCCCTTAGCTTTTTTGATAACTCTTACTTGTTTGATGACAAAACCATTAGGAATTGGACGATGAAGATTGATTTGTACTTTTCCTACTTTTGGCCGTTTTATATGCCACCCACGCCAGTTCCTCCTGGGGGAAACCCCCAAGACCGGACTGGCTCCAGTCAAGGGATTACCCCTAAACTGAGGAAATAGCAAAGACTTCATTTGTCCATATTTCTTGAACCGAGGAAAACCGAACCCCCGATTACGAAAAAAGTCCCAAGCATCGTGAAGCCTTCTAACATTAGTTTGCAAGACTTGACTTGAGACTTTAGCTAATTCAGGAAATACTTTTTTAGCCTTTGGTAATTGATTTTGTTGCGGATGATAACTAGGGAAAGGGTACTCAGCAGACATGATGTATTCTGACTCTAAACTACACCTATCTACTGGACACTTACGGGAAGCAATCCAATCCTTCAACTCCCGCAAAGCATAGTTATAAGAACGGCGACAAATTTCTAGCCATTGGTCTAACATTGCCTCTTGTTTGCTGTCAGGGTAGATTCGGTACGAGTAGTTGAGTGTTAGAGTCATGATAATATGTTAGCACAAAAATAATAAAGTGGTAACATAAATTATCTAAGCAAGGTTGTGCTGTCGCACGTTAATATATTGGTCGGGCTTTATCCGCACGCTATAAACGAGGGGTACTCACCTACGGTTCGATGCGTCCCCCTCGTTTATAGCGTGGGACTTAGCCCGACATTAAAGTTAATTATACTCCCAGCCTGAGTGTTTCCTGTCAAAATTTCAATCTAGTATTCAATGTTAATAAAAAATCCCCCCAAATGGGAGGAAACGATAACTTAATTTTATTATTTGAGCTATCTTAATTCACAGGAATCTCTATAACACCAGCGTAGTAAGGTCACACCAATAACAAACTTAACTCCTTCTAATATCCAATAACTCCAATGAAGAGGAATCATCATAAAAGGCATAGTAGTGGTCGCCTCAAAAACATTAATTTCTAATCCAAAAGCACTTAATTCTGGGGTTAAGAAATAAGTGTAAACCAAAGTAATACCTAGTAAAACACTGGCTAAAATAATTGACCAACGTTCCTGAAGGTGAATAAGAAGATGATGACGACGGAAAATCAAAAATCCCGTTAACACAAGTGCTGCACACAATAATTCAATGCGGTTGAATAAACCAAAAATAATATAACCCGCACTGGCAAAACCACCCTGATTCATCATACCTGATAAGGATAAACCAGGAATCACAACACAATCAAGCAGAATACTACTACTTAGCCAGAAACCTAAAGCAAACATAACAATGGTTGTCCAGCTAAGAAACTTCCAACGACGATTAGATAAAGCGTTCATATTAGGATCGGCTCCTTTTCTTTCCTATTTATATTATTGGAACAAGTTGCTACGAATTCACACATTTTGATAAATTTCTTTACTTAACAAAATCGTAACGTAACACAGGCATCTTGCTCATCACAACCAGTAATAACTTTAATATTTCTTAATATCTTACTCTAGGATCGAGAAAACCATAAGTTAGATCGGCAATAACATTAAAAATAACAATTAAAATGCCATAAATAAAGGTGATAGCCATCACTACAGGGGTGTCACTTCTTTGAATAGAATCGATTAATAATGCGCCAATTCCTGGTACTCTAAAAATTTGTTCTGTGACTAATGCACCAGTAAAAATTGTGGGAATATCTATAGCAATTAAGGTTACTACAGGGATTAAGGCATTACGAATAATATGATTGTTTAGGATGGCAAAATCATTTAATCCTTTTGCTTGTGCGGTACGAACATAATCATGGGTTAATTCGTCTAAAATAGCGGAACGAATAAAGCGCATTAGCACAGCAGATTCATACAATGCTAAGACAGTAATGGGCATTATAGACTGTTTTATTTGCTCGATAAAAGTAGATAAATTAGTTATTTCTAGGGTGCTGTTATAAATGAAAGGAAACCAGTTTAATTGTACACTAAAAATAACAATCAATAATAATCCTGTTAAAAAAGTGGGTAAGGAATAGCCTAAAAAGGCAAAAGTTGTGAGCATTTGGTCTAATAAAGAATAGCGTTTAATAGCGGAAATAATTCCTAAAGGGAAAGCTATTAATATACTGAATATATAAGCAGTTCCTACCACCCATAATGTGGTAGGAAGACGTTGTAAAATGAGTTCTAATACAGGACTACGACTGGTAAAAGAATAGCCTAAATCTCCCTTTATGAAGGCTAAAAACCATTTAATATAACGAATATGAATGGGTTGATCTAGTCCCAGAGTTCTGCGAATATTTTCCCTAACTTCTTGGGTAATAGAAGGGTTAGAGGCGAATTCTCCCAGGGGATCTCCTGGTGCTAATGCTAAGATAGTAAAGAGGACTAAACTAATAGCAATTAGAGTAGGAATGGCGATTAAAAGGCGTTTGATTAGATATTGAGTCATTTAATAATGGATAATGAACAATGGATAATGAAATAAATATTAATCCTACATTCCCCTCCTGTTCCCCTCCTGGGAGGGGTTAAGGGTGGGTAGGGTTAGAGGTGGGTTAAATTCCTAATTTGTCATTCCGAGGTACTCCGAATCTCTTTAATCATAAACTAAGTATCACTTTCTTAACAATAGTATGGATAATTTTTTTCTAATTATATCTTGAAATTTTAATTACTGATAATTAACCGAATTATCAAAAATATTGAATTTTTAAACCATTAATTAAACATTAAACTATTATCTATTTTTGTCCCACATTTCATCCATAACTTCATGGATAACTTGATTAATGTCAACATTTTTTTAGAATTCTTATCCTTCTTTTTTCTTAATATTTGATTATCAACTTCGCTTTTTTTCATTAAAGAAATACAAACAAACCAACTATAAACGAGAAAACGAATAACTAATAGGCAACTAAACTTGAATGTATTTAATATATCTTCTCCAGTCATTATTTCTTCAAAAAAATAAATGATGATGCAAGACAAAATTAATCCAAGAAAATCCCCCACTACCAATGATATAACTTTATTCGTTTGATTAAAATTAGCTTGTTCTGAAACAATAAAAATTGTTATAATTACTATTGTAAGTATCAAGAATAGTGGCAATAATGATATGACAAAATCTACCAATATAAATTCTCTTGATTGACCATCATCCCAAAACCATTGATTTCTACTAAAGTCAAACATCAATAATGCAGTACCTCCAACAAATGAAATAACACTAATTGGAGTAAACAAATAAAAAATTAAATCAAGATCGGAAGGACCTGAATAATTTTTTCCCCGTTCTACAATATAATTTTCCCAAGATATATGGGTGAGATACTGCCTATAATCGTTGTTTATTACTTGATCGTCAATTTTTTTGTTTTCAAATTTTAAATAGTTCTTTCTAAGAATACTTAAATTAACTAGCTTTTGTTCTACTCTTGTATATATATATTCCCCAATCACTTTATTCTTTTGTAGATTACCTAATGAACGAGATATTAAAAATAAACTTAAAACTGGTATCAACCAATTAAAAATAACAATACTGGGAACAAGACCTAGTTCTTCAATTGTTTTTCCATTAGTTGCTCTTGTAATTTTTAAATAATATTCAACTTCATTTGATGTACCTACAATGATTACTTTCGCATTGTCTAAGTCTAACTCTCCCTCTAGACCTTTTTTTAATATAGGATCTTCTTTGATTTTTGTCTCAATTTCATCTTTTACTGGTTGATTAAAGTCTCGTAATTTCAGTTCTTTGTTAAATCCTTTTTTGATTACTTTAATGTCATTAAATACCTTGATAGCATCGTCTGGTATAATTTCAGAAACATTTTCTACAGTCAAAGGCATTTGTATTGTAGTATCTTCTTCTGTTAAAAAATCTGATAATGGAGCTAAACCAATTGATGCTATGGTAAATATAGCAGCTAAACCTAATAAGATAAGTTGACTAATTTCTGAAGCATTTTGCAATATTTCAGATCGTAAAGTTTCATATTCTTTTAAAGTGATTTCTATAGCTTTATCTATATCTAATAATTCAAGAAATTTTCGATTATTTAATTTATTTGATAATCTTTCACACATGAAATCTACTTGCTGCCAGTTGTTCTGTTTATTCATAAATTCAGGATCGTGTCGTGTTTGATTAACTAGATCACTTAGTTCGTTTTCTCCTATTTTAAACAACCATGTTTCAATACTCCCTTTGTATATATGAGTATAAGCTAGATTTTTGTTATTTTTACATAACTCAATTAATCCCTCAACAGAATAAGCATATAAATTTAGTTCAGGATCAAATTCAAATCGTTTTGCCATTTCTAGATTAGTGGTTGTAAAAAAATGATGATTCAGTAATTATACAATGCTTAGGAAACTTTTGAAAAAATAGCACTAAAACTTCTTTTTGCTGATTACAACCATAGCACCACCCATTATGATTAAGATGTTACTAAGATTATTTGTTCCTCAGAATGACAATAAAATACAAAATTCCTACTATTTTCAATTCGCAAAAAATAGTAGGAATCAAGTTCAGAGAGAGATTAGTCTGTTACAATTATGAGGAGATTAAATTTTAAATCAATCATTATCTACTTGGGATAGTTCAAATTGAACATTAGATAAATAATTAGAATCATTAAGGACTTCAGAAGATAAACGCCCTGCTTCAATAGCAGCATTAACTAAAGATTCAGCATTAATTTTACCCGATTTAATTGCTAAACTAAAGCGAATATAACCTGGAATTCCTTGTTCACTAAAAGTTCCACCTCTGCCATGACTGACTAAATTAACAGGAGATAAATAAGCAGTGTTATTTTGTTCCATGCTGGACATAACTGCTACTGTTTCATTTGCGTTAACAGGAGCGAAAAAACCACCTAAAACGAGAGAAGATAAACCAGCGATAACTAAACCTTTCATTATTAAGAACTCCGTTGCTTTGTTTCGTTATTATTTAGTATGGGAGCCTTGCCTGAAAAACAAATGATTAAATTCTGAGTTAAAAATAAGAATTAATTGCTTTATCTGAGAATTTTTTAAGATATAACAAATTATTGAGGAGTATCAAAACTGTTAACCTATGGAAAAAGAGCCATTAATCGAACTCAGAGGGGTTTCCAAAGCGTTTGGAGGCTATCCTATCTTAGATGAAATCGATTTAACAATCTACCGAGGAGAAGCTTTAGTTATTATTGGTCCATCAGGAACCGGAAAATCCACAATTTTACGCCTAGTTGCTGGATTATTACCCGTAGATGCTGGAGAAGTTTACATCAAAGGCAAACGCAGAAAAGGCATTATCGAAGATGGCCATCAACCCATGCGTATCGCCCTAGTTTTCCAACAAGCAGCCTTATTTGACTCCCTCACCGTGGATGAAAATGTAGGCTTTTTTCTCTACGAACATTCTAAACTGCCCCGTAACCGCATTCGGGAATTAGTAGAAGCTAAACTTGCTATGGTGGGTTTGCAGGGAATGAGCGATCGCTACCCCTCCCAACTTTCAGGAGGGATGAGAAAACGAGTCAGTTTTGCTCGGGCCTTGATTGCCAACCCAGACAACCCTCTAGATGACCCGGAAATCGTCCTCTATGACGAACCAACCGCCGGCCTTGACCCCATCTCCTCAACGGTGATAGAAGACCTTGTAAGACGGTTACAAAACGCCTCAGGAGGCTGTGATACCTACGTCATGGTGTCCCACCAGGATAGTACCATTAGGCGTACTGCCGATCGCGTTATCTTTCTTTATGGGGGCAAAATTCAATGGGAAGGAAAAGTCGATGAGATTGACAACACAACTAACCCTATCGTTAGACAGTTTTTTAGTGCCAGTGTTAAAGGCCCCATTCGTATGATTGATTAATCAAAAATGGATAATGGCTCCCAACTCCGAACTCAATTTGATTAAGTTATGGTAATAAGGGGATAAATACTCAAAATCTTTGGAAACAGTGTGAGGCAAGACTATGTTACGAATGCGAACCCTTCAAGAAGGCTCAGTTGGGCTATTTGCCCTTTTTGGTTTAATCATCTTTGGGAGCATAGTAGTTTGGTTACGGGGGGGTATTCTCGGCCAGCAAACCTATCAATTTTTTGCAGACTTCGAGAATGTTGATGGGCTGCAAATTGGGGCCCCAGTGCGTTATCGGGGGGTTGCTGTGGGCAAAATTTTGGGGCTACAACCCAGTAGTAATGGGGTAACGGTGGCTGTAGAAATTTCTTCTGCTGAATTACGAATTCCCAAAGACTCAAAAGTTCGGATTAACCGCTCTGGTTTAATAGGAGAAGCATCGGTGGATATTACCCCTTCCAGGGAGTTAGATGAAGAGGCTTTAGCTATTGATCCCGTGGGCAAAGATTGTGCCTCAGCAGAGCAAATCCTCTGTAATAATGATGAGGGTATTAAAGGGGAAAGGGGATCGCAGTTGGTGGAAGCCTTAACCCGTTTGAGCCGGGCTTACAGCGATCCTGAGTTTGTGGGTAATCTCAACGCAGCAGCTAGAAATGTGGCTAAAGCAGGGGATAAAATCGCCACCCTATCTCAAGAGGTAACTGAATTATCTAAAGCTGCAAGGGGCGAAATTGGTGGGGTGAGTGACTTAATTAGTAGTGCAGATCAAGCTGCTAAAGATGCCTCACAGTTGATGCTGAATGTGAATACTGTGGTGGCAGAAAATCGCACCGATTTCAATCGTACTGTCAGCAGTGCTGCTAATTTAGTTAGTAATTTGGATGGCTTAGTCTCAGAAAATAGGGGCAATATTGTTAATACTTTAAGCAGCATCGAAAGAACCAGCGATCAGGTGCGTTTATTAGCCATGAACTTTAACACAACCGTTGATCGAGTTAATGAAGGGATCGATGAAATTGATATGGCACAATTGGCCAACGATCTCGAAGTTTTAATGGCTAATGCTGCCCAAACCGCACAAAATTTACAAAATTTATCCCAATCTCTCAATGATCCCGAAGTATTAGTAACCATTCAGAAAACCTTAGATTCTGCCCGTGTTACTTTTGAAAATACCCAAAAAATTACCTCCGATGTGGAAGAATTGACAGGAGATCCTACTTTTAGACAAAATATTCGTAAGTTAATCGATGGATTGGGTAATTTAGTTGCTTATACGGAACAATTAGAACAACAGGTATATGTAGGACAAGTAATTGAATCTGTCACCGCTCAAGTTGAATATAGTTTACTGCCACAACAACACTTAAAGTCATTTTCTCCTGAGCAAAAAGTCCCTGCTAGATTACCGAAACGTCTGTCACCTATCAATAAACCCGTTCCTACAACAGAGACAAAGGCAGCCCCAACTCCAGTTGAAAAAGATGAGGAAAAACAAGAGTCATCAAGGTAATCTACCTAATTATTATTTAATAGTTGATCTGATGAATTTCCCCCCGTCTCCCCGTCAAACTCCAAGAATTAAGTTTTTTGCAAAAATGGGATGCTCCCGGTTGGTTCCTCAAACTTTTTCAATATATTGGTGTGCTAGGTTTGTTAGTGCAGGTTGGGGTTTAATGTTTGATCGTTGGCAAAATTGTCAAGATACTAACATAGTTTAGTAATTATTGACTATTTTTTCCGTGAATCTTTTAACCGTTTTAATTTTTGTTTCAAGTTTTTAAAAGAGTCAGTCTGCACAATTTCTGCCACTTGTTTTGCCTGTTTACTTCTATCGATTTCAATCTTTAATTCTTGAACTTGTTGGCGGAGTTTAGTTTCCCTAATTTCCACCTGTTTGGCCATGTTTTGGAATACCCTGGCCAGTTGCCCCAACTCATCTTCTCTTGCAGCAACTCCATCAAGACTATCAATAGTAAAAGACTCGCTCTCTACAGCAGCAGCAGCTTCTGTAACTAATTTAACCTGCTCCAAATACTTCAACATTATTTGATTTTTCTCGTAGATTTCGTTCTCTAAATCTGTTGAATGTTCTGTAACTGTATCGAGCATAATTTCTAAGTCTTCTTGCTCATTTTTTAACTCTTCAATTTCTTTTTGAAGGGATTCATTTTGCTCAATTAATTCGTCTGGTGAAAGTTGCTTATCAATCATAATACTTATTCAAATTCTAGTGTCAGAGTAGGCATTAATCGCTGTAATTTTTTTAAGGATTTTCCCTGCCAATTGGACTTTGGACAAAAAAAGTTTGTTAGCGTAAAATATACGCTAAACTAAAATCCCAAAATATCGGCTCTGTATCAGTCAATAAAATTGGCTGACAAATAGGGCTAATCTATAGATTCTGAGGAAAACTAAGGAGCTTTTAAGTTTTCAGTTGATTTTTTGCTCCCTTTCTTGATAACATCATGACGAGTTCGTGGGGCTTTTTTGTAACCTTTAATACGTCCGGAAGAAAAACCTCGACGTTTGGGAAATTTGGCGAAAGTCCCCAAGGTCGTAATTATTCTTGAAAAGTCTCTTTGAACTAGACTAGGGGTGATTTTGATGGATTTATTAGTCTTCAAATACTGTTCCCAATCACGGGGTAAAACCACAGCTAATTTTCTGGCAGCCCACAAATTTACATAAGAAAGAAGTGTTAGTTTAAACCAATTTTCTTCATGATGTACATCGGGAGTTAAATAAGATGTCATCAATAATCTTTGTTTACCAAATCGAAAAAGATGTTCCATGTCATAACGTTGTCGATAACACTGATAACAATCAACTAAACTTAACTCATCGCGCCGAGAACCAATAACAATAAGCCACATAGGTTTCCAAATACTATTTCTTTCTTGATCTCTGACAACAATCTGGAGTAAAGTAAAGGGGTGATTGTTCATTTTATAGTTTTTAGTTCCTCTCATTAACATCTGTTTCCATCCCGAAATAGTCACTGTTAATTGACGACCTTTTTTCGTTGTAAAGGGAACATGATGAACTTCATCAGGTTCAGTCCAAGTTTGGTCATCTTTAAGGTCAAATTTATCCCCATACCAACGGGGATGTCCCGAAGTTTTGGCTTGATTTGGGTCCCGAATAAATTGACGATAAAAAACTCGGTCACTTCTAACTATTGTAATAGTAACTACGTCTTCATGCTTAACTTGTTCCCCAATAAAATCCTTTTGGCTGTAGTCACTATCAGCCACTAAGACAGATAATTTATCAGAAAATAAAGAACTTTGCCAGATTTTTTTTAGTTGTTGATTGCCTTGATTTACTCCTTTATGTTTAGAGGGGACTCGCTCTCCTGATAAGGGGACAGCCCAAGGGACTTTTTCTGTGTCTATTTGGTCAGGTAAAGCGCAGACAACGGAATAACAATGTCCAATATTAATGGGTTTATTTCCCTTAATTGGATTGGGGTAATGAATAAAGGTTTTATCCGCTAACGTTTCGGCAAACCGTCGTGGACAGGGAGTTGTGTCAATACCAAATAAGTTATAATGTTTTGAAGTGGGAGGAATTGTTCTCGATACCGCTGAAAATAAAGTCTCAATTCTCTGTTCATAATTAGGGTCAGTTTGAGTGGGTAAAAACTCTTGAATTCCTCTATATAAACTGTTATAATCTCTTCTAAATAAAGGATTGAGAGACAATTCAACGACTGAGTGAGCTTGTTGGTTACTGGAGAGGGCATCGAGTAATTCTATAATAGTTTCTTTTCTAGCTTTTAGTCCTTGGAAGAGGTTAGACCTCCACACCAGGAATTCCTCGACAGACGTAGCCGTTTCATTTTTGGTCATTTTTAAAATTTATTACCTTATAAATTAGCGGAATATATACGCTAACATCAAAAGAGGTTGTTTGTTACAGTTAAGGCTAATGTCATCACATTCCGAACTTAAGACCAGTCAAGATGTCCACCTGAGAGCCAAACAAATTAAGAGTCTAATTCGCTCTCTTAAACAGAAAATAAAGAAAATTGAACGGGAAGGGGAAGTAGCACCAGCTAATTGTCATATTATTCGTTATCAGGTTAATGGAAAGGGAACAATCTACTGGTATTATAAACTACAGGCTGCTGAATCAATTTTTCCTATGGTCACTAATAATGAGAAAAAAACCAAATATAAATATTTAGGACGAGCCGGAAGTTCTGCTCATATTGATGCTGTAGAAAAACTCACTAGAAGAAATCTCATTGATGAATTAGAACGAGTCATTCAATCTCTAACTGAAAGCTACTTAGATATCTATATTGGAACCGAAACTGAATGAAGCTATTTAATATTTAAAATCCCCTAAAAAGATGGAAAGAGAGTTTTTAAAATCACCTTAATTCTCTATTTTAGCTCTGGAGATATGTTTAGCGTAAAATTTACGCTAACAATTGTTTTTTATACAAAGTCCAAGTTTTATCCACTTTAATTTATCCTTATAGGGTGGGAAAAGTAAATCTGTTCCTAGGAAGAAGGAACGTTTTAAGACACTTTTCTGATGAGAAAAGGTGTCAAAGCTGGCTTTGCCATGATAAGAACCCATCCCACTGTTACCTACACCACCGAAGGGAAGGTCAAGCACCCCTAAGTGCATTATTGTATGGTTAATACAAACTCCTCCCGATATGGTCTTTTGTACTATGATTTTTTGCTGTTTTTTGTCATTAGAAAATAAATAGAGAGCAAGGGGTCTCGGTCTTTCGTTTATAAAAGCAATAGCTTCTTCTAGTCGATCGTATTCTAAGATGGGTAAAATTGGACCAAATATCTCGTCTTCCATGATAGGAAAATCAGGAGAAACTTCATCGATAATTGTCGGAGAAATATAGTTCTCTTCTGGTATAACTTGACCTCCTAAAACAATTTTACCTGGTTCTAATAAAGCACACAATCTATTAAAGTGATGATGATTGACAATTCTTCCATAGTCTGGACTGGTTGCAGGGTCGTCTCCATATAGGTTTTTAGTTGCTTCGATTATTGCCTCTAAAAGTTCTTTTTTTATCTGGCGATTGACTAATAAGTAATCTGGAGCTACACAGGTTTGTCCATTATTTAAGAATTTTCCCCAGGCGATACGTTTTGCTGTTTCTTTCACATTGATATTTGTATCGATAATACAAGGGCTTTTCCCCCCTAATTCTAAAGTCACTGGAGTTAAATGTTTAGCAGCAGCTTCCATTACAATTTTGCCGATGGAAGAACCACCTGTAAAGAAAATATGATCAAATTTTTGTTCTAATAATTTTTGACTGGTTTCTTTGGCTCCTTCTATAACCCTTATGTAGTTTTCATCGAAGTTATTATTTATTATTTTTGCGATCACTTTTGATGTATTTGGTGTTAGTTCTGAAGGTTTAATAATAGCACAGTTTCCAGCAGCGATAGCCCCCACTAAAGGGACAATAGCTAAATGAAATGGATAATTCCAAGGACTAATAATAAGAACAACTCCTTTGGCCTGAGGCTGTATAAATGCCTTGCCTGGTAATTGATCAATAGGAACAGAAACTTTTTTAGCTTTTGTCCATTTATTGATATTTTTAAGGGCATAATCAATCTCTATTTTGGCTCCAATAACAGCGGTTAAACACCCTTCAAATTCAGTTTTTTTTAAGTCTTTATGTAATGCTTCTAGTATCTCATTTTCATTGTCATCTATCAAGTTTCGTAAATTTTTAAGTTGTTGCTTACGAAAATTAATATCTTGTGTCGTTCCTGAGGAAAAGAAATCACGTTGTTTTCTGATTACTATATCAATACTATCTGTTTTTAACATCTTAAATGGAACCTCAAAAATCAGTTGTTACTCGTATGTTAACAAATTTTAATATTATGAGCAAGGGTTAATCAGTGAGAGCGACTCTTTTGCCTCATTTAATAATTTATAGCCTTCTTCTACTGTTTCGATACGAGAGACTTTATCCCTTAATTCTGATGCTCCAGGAAACTCTTTACAATACCAACTCAAATGTTTTCTAGCTTGATAAATACCTCGTTTACCTTTATATTCCCATAACCCTTGTAAATGTTCTTTAGCACATTCTAATTTTTCTCTAGGAGTGGGTTTATTCTGCTTAATTCCTGTGCAAAAAAAGTGATCAATTTCTCCTACTAAAAAAGGATACCCCAGGGTTCCACGGGAACACATAACCCCATCTGCCCCTGTTATTTCCAAACAGTTAATAGCAGCTTCTACAGAAAAGATATCACCATTAGCAATAACAGGAATAGTCAAGATTTCTTTAACTTTTTTAATCCATTCCCACCTAGCATTTCCCTTATATCCTTGTGCGCGAGTTCTCCCATGAAGGGTTAACATAGCTGCCCCTGCATCTTCCATTTTTTGAGCAAATTCTAAGATGTTAATTTCTTTATCATCCCACCCTATTCTCGTTTTTACAGTAACAGGAACCTCCACAGATTTAACTACTTCTGCCACGAGTGTTTGGGCTAGATGTGGCTGTCTTAATAAAGAAGAACCCCCACCTTTTTTCGTTATTTTATTAACGGGACAACCCATATTAATATCAATAGTTTTTGCTCCTTCTGCTACGGCTTTTTGTGCCGCTTCTGCCATAAAATCAGGACGACAATCAAATAATTGAATACTAATAGGTTGTTCATTTTCATCAATTTCCATCAGTCTAGGAAGTTGTTTTAAATGATGAATTTCTGTGGCACTCACCATCTCAGTGTACATCATAGAATTGGGTGAATAACGCCTCACTAAACGACGAAAAACTAAGTCAGTAACACCAGATAAGGGAGACTGTAAAACCCTACTTTTAACTTCTACTGAGCCAATTTTTAAGGGTTGAGATAGTTTTTCTTGTAGATGGGATGAAATAGATAACATTGTTTTATTTTGATTCGTTTGATAGATAATTGTTCTGGTTTTGTGATTGATTTAATGACAGTAAGTTTGTCCAAGTTAAAGTAAGTTGAATCATTTGTAAATAAGTTTGTAAGTCTAATTGTCCACTTTTCAACATCTCTTTATATTGCTGGTGAGTATATTCTAATTGTTCCTCTTGTACCTCTCCTAAAATTAAACCTTCTGGCAGTTTTTGGCTGTATTCATCCATCAGTTTCAATATCTGATTATGGGATAATTCTTTTTGTTTTTCTTGCCATTGTTTGCATTGTTCAGAAAATATTTGTGTCATTTTTTCAATTTGTTCATAAACCTCTGGGGATACTTTGCCATCAATTAGCATCAATCGATATTTTTGCCTCAAAGTTTCATTTTCTTCTATTGCTTTTTGGGGATTATCATCCAATAATTGTCTTAATTCATGAATAGTTTGTAGGTTCGCTTGAAGGAGATTATTTTGTTTTCTCTTACCCCACCAACGGATTAAAAACCCAAGACTACTGGTACTTATTAACATAATAAAAGCAGCTTGTAAAGGCTTATTTTCTTGTAAATAACGTTGCCAAGCAACTCTAGGATCGCCATGATTAAAGACTTGTTGGGCCCCAGGATGAATATAAATCAACCCTTCACTTAACAGTTTAGCATCTTGCTCAGAAGCTAATTGAGGGTAAAAAGGAGAGTATTGACGAAAGTTAGAAATAATCGCCCATGTTAATAAAGAAACTTTTCTTTGATTGACATCTGGGCGAGTAATTAATGCCCCAGGGGTTGAGATAGTTAGTAAGTCTTGATTGGGTAATTGTGGTAAAGGTTTATAAGTCCCTTGAGGGATAAATTTTCCTTGATAAGACTCAGGAAACTGAATAGTTAAATAATTAACTAAACTCGAATCTACGGGAATTAAATTAAGTTGAGGTGACTTGTTTAATTCTTGTTTAAATCTCTCACTGGTAGCCAATGGTCCCACATAAATAAAGGCATCAACTTCATCATTAATCAGTTTTTTAAGTCTATCCTGATTAGATTTTATTTCTATTACTTCTATATTACTCGCTTCAAAAATTCTCTTAGCTGTGAAATAAATTCCGCTACCTTCTGCTCCAATAATAACCTGTTTTCCTTGTAAATCTGCTAAAGTTTTAATGTTAGAATCAGCTTTAGAAACTATATGCAAATACTCTTGAGTTAAGACTAATAAAGTATTAACTTTTCCTTCTTTCATAGCATCACTTGCTACATCCAATTGGACAATAGCTAAATCAACTTCTTTATCCAATAAACGTTGTAAATTTTGCTGTGAACCTTGAGAATCAAAATTATCTGTTACCTCAATTTGTTCTATAGTATCTGCTGATAGTTTAATTTGAGAACTAATACTTTTATAACCACTTCCTGGGGAACCACTAGAAATTGATAATGTGGTTTTTTGTGTGGCACAACTCCCTAAAAAAATAGGTATTATTAATATTAAGCTATGGATAAAGTTTGGTTTTATCATTTTAATTTTCCAAGGATAAATCATAAATTTGACGACGGGAAAAATGGGTTACTTTTGCTAACTGACGACTGGCTTGCGATCGCGTCATCCCTTGCTTTAATAATTGTTGTAATTCATCTTTTAATTCCTCAATAGTTAACTCAAGTCCATCATTTTGAGAACCCCCTGCTATAATGAGGGTAAATTCTCCTTTGATCTGTTGAGAATTCTGATAATATAAGATAGCATTGTCTAAGGTTCCTCGCCAAAACTCCTCATAACGTTTAGTTAATTCTCTTGCCACTGTAATCTGATGATCCTGCCCAAAGACTTCTTTAAAATTTCTTAAGGTTTTCAGTAAACGATGGGGGGCTTCATAGATAATAATAGTACGAGTTTCTGTCATTAATTGATTGAGGCGATCACTTCTATCTTTTCCTTTTAATGGCAAAAAACCCTCAAAAATAAAGCGATCTGTGGGCAAACCAGACACAGAAAGGGCAGTAATAGCAGCCGTTGCTCCAGGGATAGGAATAACAGGAATATTTGCTATAATACAAGTATAAATTAAATCATATCCAGGGTCAGAAATTCCTGGCATTCCAGCATCCGTTACTAAAGCAATGGTTTGTCCTTCTTCAAGATAGTTTAACAATTGAGTATGGCGAGCCGTGCGATTATGATGGTGGTAGCTAACCTGAGGCGTAGTAATCTCAAAATGATGCAAAAGTTTAGCAGTATGACGGGTATCTTCTGCGGCGATAAGATTAACTGATTTTAAAATTCGGATCGCCCGAAAGGTAATATCTTCTAAATTCCCGATGGGTGTTCCCACAATGTAAAGTGTTCCCTGCTGTAAACTTTCGTTGTTCATTATATTAGTCATGAATGGATTATTTGTCGGTTTAACGACTCTCGATATCATCTATCTTGCGGATCACTTTCCCCATTCTAATGAAAAAATTGTCGCCCTTGATCAAACCATTGCGGCAGGGGGGCCTGCTACCAATGCAGCTATTACCTTTCAACATTTGGGTCATCAAGCCACCCTTTTAAGTATGATTGGGAACCACCCCATTAGTCAACTAATTTTTGCAGAATTAGAAGATTGTTCCTTGAGTGTTTTTGATCTTTCCCCTTCTCACGAAAAACCGCCTCCAGCTTCTTCAATTATTGTTAATAAGGTTACAGGAGAAAGGGCTGTTATTTCCATTAATGCTATCAAATCTCAGGCCAAAGCAGATAAATTATCCCTAGAAATTTTACAGGATGTTGATATCATTTTAATCGATGGACATCAGATGGCAGTGAGTCAAATCATTGCCCAAGCAGCGCATTTTAGAGACATTCCTCTTGTCATTGATGGAGGCAGTTGGAAACCAGGGTTTGAGGAAATTTTACCCTATGTGAAGTATGCTATTTGTTCTGCTAATTTTAATCCCCCTAATTGTTATGAGATTGACGATGTTGTCAAATATTTACAACAATTAGGTATTCCTAATATTGCCATTACTAATGGAGCAAATCCTATCAAATATTGGACAAAAGAAAAGTTTAGTAATATAGAAATCTCTCATATTAAAGCAGTTGACACCTTGGGTGCTGGCGATGTTTTTCACGGAGCATTTTGTCACTTTATTTTGAACAATAATTTTATTGATTCCTTAGCAAAAGCTTCAGAAGTTGCTGCGGTGGCTTGTCAATCTTTTGGCACTCGAAAATGGATGGAACATTTAATCTTATAAATAGAAAAGTTCAAAATTTCGTAGTCAAGGCTTTAGCCTTAATAAAGACTATATTTCTCATCCTAAAGGACTAACTACAAACTTACAATCAGTCTAAACATTTTAAAAGCTTAGAAAAATGAACCAAGAAAAAATTGGACTAAATTTATCAATATTTGTCACTTTATTTATGTCAATTCTAGGAATTAGTTTTGGCATTTTTATTCAATCAGAAGCTATTTTATTAGATGGATTTTTTAACGTTGTTAGTTTTATCATGGCCTTAATAACATTGGGAGTAGCTTGGTTACAAAAACAACCAGAGAATGAAAATTTTAACTTTGGTTATCTAAGTTTTATTCCCTTAGTCAATCTTATTAAAGGACTGTTAATTTTTCTCTTATCATTATTTGCTTTAACCTCTGCTGTAACTGCCATTCTACAAGGTGGTAGAAACCTCAATGCTAACATAGCTGTAATTTACGCTTTAATTGCTTCTGGTGGTTGTTTAATAACTGCATTGATTCAAAAGAAAATAGCTAAAAAAATTCGTTCATTAATGATAGAAGTAGATGCCAAAAACTGGTTAGTTAATGGGTTAGTTAGCTTAAGCGTTGGCATTGCTTTTACTGTGATTATATTCATCAAAAACACGCCTTTATCTTGGTTTATTCCCTACGCCGATTCTACTTTAGTTATTATTATCGTATTAATTACCATTCCGGTTACTATTAAAGTTATTATCCAAAGTTTAAAACAATTATTGTTAGCTTCTCCTAGCACAAATATTAAGCAAAATATAACCCATTTATTTGAAACTGCAGCTAAGTCATTTCCTTTGGAAAATTATTGGTTAAGAATAACTCAAATAGGCAACACTATATTTGTGAGTATTTATTGGTTATTGCCAGGAGAATATAACCTAAAAGGAATTGAAAAATTAGATAATATTAGAGAGGAAATAAGCCAAGTTATCTGTCAACAATATCCTGATTTAATGATTGATATTGTTTTTACTAAAAGTTCTAAATGGGCAGAAGATATAATCCTTAGGGAAAAGTAATAGTAAGTTTTAATTATTTTCTTTAACTAAAATCTTCCCTCCTGCCTTCTGCCCTCTGCCTCTCTCCGAGCCCGAAGGGATGTTAAGACTTTAACCATCTTTTCATCATCAAAAACCTGATAAACTAAGGGATGTTGAATATTAATCCGAGGGGAGAAAACAGGGGATGAAGTTCCCTTAAGTTTTAATAGAGTAGTAGGGTGGGCAAAAAAAGATAATTTAACGGTTAATCAAGAAATCTTTACTCACTGCCCACCATTCACTGTTGATAGTTTTCGCAAATTTTTGGGTATATTAACGGTATCGGGCTATGAGAAGAGAGAATCATACTTTCGATGAGAGAAGAGTATTTTTCCCTCAATATCTAATCTCATACCCACCCCAGTCGTTCCTATCTTAAACAATGACCCATGAGTTCCTTGATCAAAATACCAAAATCTTCCTCCGGTGCTAATGAAATGTCATCTAATCCCATGACAAACCCTGCCTTATGGCAAGCATTGGAAGCCGAGTTAGTCTATATTCAAGACAGATCAGGGAAATATTTATCATTTTATGGAGATTTAGGGGAAGAATTAGCCATTGAACCGGAAGATATTATTGGCTTTTTCCCGGAACAAAGTTTAAAACCAGCATCCCCAGACGCTTATGACGAGAGAATTAAACGAGTATTAGAAAGAAAAATACCCGAACAATGTTATTGTCAATTTGAATACAAAGGTCAAACCTTTGCCCTAGAATTAGTCATTAGTCCTATTTTACCCAAACAAAAGCAAGCAACAACCGTTCTGGTAATGGGACATCCCTTACAAGATAATGACCTGAGTTTAATTAATAATTCCGCCTTACCCACCCACCCCGATCCCTATCAAAAACTACTGACCAAAATTGCCAGAAAAATTCGACGAACCCTAAATTTAGAAACCATCTGGCAACAAACCGTAGATAGTTTAGGAGAAGCTTTGCAAGTCAGTCGTTGTTTGATGATTGCCATCGGACCAGAGCAAGGATATTTAGACGTTAAAGCAGAATATTGTCTACCCTATTGTCCTTCAGAATTAGGCAGTCGTTTGATTCCCCAGGAGGAACCCTTGTGGCAACAAGCCCTAAATCAACGGGAACCCCTAATTTTTGAGCAATTACTAGAAAATTCTTCTCAAGTACAATCTAATTTAATTGTTTCCACCTTTTATCAAAATCAACGCAATGGTTTAATCTGTTTACAGCAATGCGATCGCAGTCGGTATTGGTCTCCGGCTGAAATCGAACTAATCCAAGAATTAGCGGATCAAGTAGGAACAGCCATCGCCCATGCTACCCTTTATCAAGAACTGGAACAAGCAACCCTAGCGGCCGAAGAAGCATCCCGTCTCAAAAGTGACTTTTTAGCCAGTACCACCCACGAATTGAGAACCCCTCTCAATGGCATTATTGGCTTTTTGAAACTGATTTTAGACGGCATGGCTGATGATGCCGAAGAACAACAGGAATTCCTGGAAGAGGCTCATAAATCAGCCCTACACCTGCTTAATCTCATTAACGATATTCTCGATATTGCCAAAATAGAAGCTGGCAAAATGGATCTCGAGTTAGGTGCAGTGGAACTCGCAGAATTATTCCAGGCTGTGGATAATTTTACATTACCCCAAGCCCAACGCAAACATCTGGAGTTTCGCAGTAAACTACCCAGTACCTTAACCCCCATAGTGGTTTATGGGAATTATCAGAGATTATTACAGGTGATGCTGAATTTAGTCAGTAATGCTATTAAATTCACCCACGAAGGGAGTATTGTAGTCAACGCAGAGATTGTCAAAAAGAAAATACACCACCAAAATCAAGAATTTCCCGGTCATGTCAAAGTGAGTGTCACCGATACTGGTATTGGGGTTTCCCTGGATAAACAAGCCAAACTCTTTGAAAAATTTGTGCAGGTAGACGGTTCCCATACTAAAGCCTATGGAGGAACTGGACTCGGTTTAGCCATTTCTCAAAAGCTAGTGGAAGCTATGGGAGGACAAGTGGAATTTTATAGTATGGGGGAAGGACTTGGTTCTACTGTTACCTTTACCGTTCCCCTCGAACAAATGCCAGTGATCAAAACAGCAAAAGCCTGATAAAAGTTAGGAAATCTGATGTTAGAATTAAACTATTATTTAGACTTTATAGTAAAGGTGATTTGTGGCTACATCATTACCAGATTTACCCGTAGAAGAACTTGAAGAAGGAGGTTCCTCCGAAGGCAAAGGGTTTAATTTCCGTCCCTATTTATTGGACTTTGGATAAAAAACAATTGTTAGCGTAAATTTTACGCTAAACATATCTCCAGAGCTAAAATAGAGAATTAAGGTGATTTTAAAAACTCTCTTTCCATCTTTTTAGGGGATTTTAAATATTAAATAGCTTCATTCAGTTTCGGTTCCAATATAGATATCTAAGTAGCTTTCAGTTAGAGATTGAATGACTCGTTCTAATTCATCAATGAGATTTCTTCTAGTGAGTTTTTCTACAGCATCAATATGAGCAGAACTTCCGGCTCGTCCTAAATATTTATATTTGGTTTTTTTCTCATTATTAGTGGCCATAGGAAAAATTGATTCAGCAGCCTGTAGTTTATAATACCAGTAGATTGTTCCCTTTCCATTAACCTGATAACGAATAATATGACAATTAGCTGGTGCTACTTCCCCTTCCCGTTCAATTTTCTTTATTTTCTGTTTAAGAGAGCGAATTAGACTCTTAATTTGTTTGGCTCTCAGGTGGACATCTTGACTGGTCTTAAGTTCGGAATGTGATGACATTAGCCTTAACTGTAACAAACAACCTCTTTTGATGTTAGCGTATATATTCCGCTAATTTATAAGGTAATAAATTTTAAAAATGACCAAAAATGAAACGGCTACGTCTGTCGAGGAATTCCTGGTGTGGAGGTCTAACCTCTTCCAAGGACTAAAAGCTAGAAAAGAAACTATTATAGAATTACTCGATGCCCTCTCCAGTAACCAACAAGCTCACTCAGTCGTTGAATTGTCTCTCAATCCTTTATTTAGAAGAGATTATAACAGTTTATATAGAGGAATTCAATAGTTTTTACCCACTCAAACTGACCCTAATTAGGGTTTGCGGAAAAAGTTTCTCCAAAATTTGTGCCACTTTTGACCAAGAATTTTCTGACAAATCAATAAGTTTTAGTACATAAAAATTGTTTAAAGTATAATCAAAATTAATGAAAGGCGGTTTGATGAGTTCCTTTGTTCTATTATTAGTAAATAAGGACAAAAAAAGCGACAAAAACTGCCTCAGAAGTTTAGAAAGATTGACAACTAAAAATGTAATAGCAATAGATGTAATGGAGGTTTCAGGTAGTTTTGTCATCACGAGATTTAGGCTAAATCTTCGTTTAGCTTGTCCAAACTTTCCCTCAATAGCATTACGGAAGCATTCATCGGAGTGGGCTTGTTTCTTTTCTTCTTCACTGACATTTTTCGGAGGTCTTCCTAACTTCGGACCACTGATTCTTATCCCTCTTTCCTTACACCAATTTCTGTTTTCCCTAGTTCGATAAATTTTATCTACATGGACGGATTCGGGATAATAGCCAAACGTTTCTTTATACTTTTCTACTTGTTCTTTTAAATGACAAGATTCATTGAAGTTTTCCCAACTTATTTTGTCTAGAAACACATAGTTATCTACACAGCTTACTGAGAGTTTAGCTCCAAACTCTATTGGTTTTCCTGCTTTTCCCCTCACTATTGGACGAATATGCGGTTGAGTTAAACTTACAATTCTTTGAGGAACACTCTGGGTCTTATTCTCCCACATTGACTGTTGTTGTTCATAAACTTTTTTGATAGTCTCTAGACAATTTTTCTGTCTTTTACTCAGATTTTCCAGGGAAGCCCCAGCTTGAATTAAGTCTTCTATATTTCCTAAATTTTTCTTAAGGTATTTTAACTGTTTCCCGATAGCTTTTCTTCTTTCTTGATAAGATACTTTTCGTTTTTTAGCTACTTTTAAGTATTCCTTTCTAGCAATTTTTCTAGAAGTTCTCGGCTTTTTTCTCAATTTTACTCTTAATGGTTTATAAAGATTATCTATTATTCTTTCTGTCTCAATTCTGGCTTGATTTAATATGCCTAAATCCGTTGGGTATTTGATGTCTGCTGGCGCACAAGTCGCATCTAAAATTAGTTTACCTTTATTTTTTATTTTTTCTCCTTTTTATTGGAGACAATCCTTTTTTTTTACTTCTTTATCACTCTTGTCTATTTCTCTTTTTACTATTTTTTTATTGATTTTGTTTATCAATTCTCCATCAATTCTTTTCCTAAAATGAACTAGCATTGAAGATTCCAGTGGTGGCTCTTGTTGATAACAATTTAAACCTATAAAGTATTGTACATAGGGATTTTCTCTAATCTGTTCTATAGTTTCTCTATCACTTGTTCCTAATTTTTCCTTAATAATTAATGTCCCTAATGCCATTCTAAATAGTTTGGCTGGCGCACCTTTTTCTGCTGAAAAAAGTTTAGCATATTCTTCCTCAAAATCATCCCAAGGTATCAACTCTGCCATGATTACCCAACGATTATTGGGGGACAATTTGCCCTCGAAAGGTAATTCAAATTTTTCTGGGGGCGGTAAAGGTTGCTCCTCTTTTCGATACATTTGTTCTTGACCAACAACTGGGAGGTGTTTCTACCAATTATAGCGGTTTGTAGCCGACAAAGCTGATCTTTTTTGCGATCGCGAATATGGGTGTAACCTTTTAAAGAATAGGGTTTTGCTTTTATTCAGCAAACCCTAATTTGGTCTAGTTATCAATGGTTGATTAATCAGACTTTGGAGGTATGTCTTTAAGATGAACTGATGGTGCATCAGGGTTAGATAAATCCAGATAAATAATACGTTCTTGAGGGACTTGGGAAGATAATTTACTGAGTTTACCTAAAGCTTGGAGTTGCTCAAGAAACTGCTCTTGATTCAGATAAGTTCCACAATGCACCTTTCCTAAAACCGTGTCTAAAATCAAATTACTGGGATCACGCCAATCAAGTGCGGTAATCTCTACAGGAGAATTGAGAATTAAAGGATAAATATCTTTCCAATAGCTCAAACTTTGTGGAGTCAACCCCAACACTTTAAGCTTAACAGAAGGTTTAGCTTTAGCCTCTTGATAGAATGTTGCAGGAATCCAAACCCCCTCATCATCAATAAAACCAGCTTTTCTTCCCATAGTTGCCTCAGCTATGGGTTGTCTTTCTTTGACCATAACAGTGACTTCCACTGGCCATAGCTGACGAGTCATATAGACAGTTTCAAGGGGAGGTTGGCTTTCCAGTTTTTGCCGCAACTGATGGATCGGTAGCTTCCAGATTAATTGAGGATAACTCAGATCCAACATGGTATGAATTTGTTCTTGATGGAGTCGCTCGTTACCCAGGATTTTAATTTGTGATTTTTCCCCAATCAACCAATGGGGTAAATTGATACCCCCAATTAACCCTCCTGTCATACCACAGAGGAAAATAAATCGCCAGACTCCTTGCCATGCTTTTAAACGGCGTTGAGTGCGTAGGTTTTGACGTTTGTTTTTGAGGCAATCAGTAGGAATTACGGTACTATCTGTCATAATATTTCTATCATTACTATGAAGACAATGCTATCATTGGGGTGATGCTTACTCTATCAAAAAATAACTCGATAAAATAAGTAACTTAAGTCAGTTAACAGAAGTCTAGGATATACTGAGTTAAAATAGTTCAGACAAGTTCCTGTCTTAGAGTCAGCACTCGCCTGTTATAGAAGTTTCATAAACACACACTTAGCTTATGGTCAATTACAAAAAAGGGTTAGTTCTTGGTGCAACTGCTGCCGTTTTAACAGCCATCGCCGTTACAGGAGCAGGGTTACGTCTTCCCCGTAGCGTTGCTTATCTTCAAGATAATCCTAAAAAATTAGTCGATGAAGTTTGGCAAGTTATTAATGATACTTATGTTGATGCCACCTTTAATCAGGTAGACTGGCTTGCTGTTCGCCAAAAGTATGTAGGAAAGTCCAAAACCTACAATAGTAAGGAAGAGGCTTATAAAGCGATTCGGGAGATGTTAGAACAACTCGACGATCCCTACACTCGTTTTATGGATCCCCAAGAGTTCCAAAATATGCAAATTGATACCTCCGGAGAGTTAACCGGTGTGGGTATCCAAATTACTAAGGATGAAGAAACCAAAGAATTAACCGTAGTTGCTCCCATCGAAGATACTCCCGCTTTTGAGGCAGGAATTCTTGCTAAGGATGTGATCACAAAAATTAACGGCAAAACCACCGAAGGTATGGAAGTGGAAGATGCGGTTAAACTCATTCGTGGGAAACCAGGTAGCAAAGTTACTTTAACCATTCGTCGTTCCAACGAGGAATTTAATTATCCCATCATCAGAGCGCGCATCGAACTCCACCCTGTTAAAGCTCGTATAGAAGAAACTCCTTCAGGGAAGGTTGGTTATATCCGTTTGACTCAGTTTAGTGCGCAGGCCAGCAAGGAAATGCGTGACGCTATTCGTGATGCTGAAGCCGCCAATGTCAACGGTTATATTCTTGACTTACGCTCTAACCCAGGCGGACTCCTTTATTCCAGTATAGAAATTGCTCGGATGTGGCTCGATCAAGGCCGTATCGTCTCAACGGTGAGTCGTAACGGTGAGGTAGAAGCGCAACGGGCAACCAACCGTGCTTTGACTGATAAGCCTCTGGTGATTATGGTAGATGGTGGTTCCGCTAGTGCCAGTGAAATTCTTTCAGGTGCTTTACAGGATAACAACCGCGCTACTTTAGTGGGAACTAAGACTTTTGGTAAGGGTTTAGTACAGTCCGTTCGACGCTTAGGAGATGGTACATCTGGACTTGCTGTTACTATTGCTAAGTATTTAACCCCCAGCGGTCGAGATATCAATAAACAGGGAATTGAACCTGATATTGTCGTAGAATTGACCGAAGCTCAAAGAAAGGATCTTCAACAGGAACGAGATAAAATTGGTGATTTTGGTGATCCTCAATTTGACAGGGCTTATGAAGAGTTAGAAAAGGAAATCGCTAAGTCTAACGGTACGAATGCCCGTGGTACTATGCGATAACTTGAAGTCGTGATAATAATCAAAGGAAGAGGCCTTGTTCTCTTCCTTTTTTTTGTTTTTAATATAGAATAAAAAAGTCTTTTGAGCTTTCTGATAGTTTCATGAATCTTGGTAAATGGCTTGGCTTATCTAGTTTCATCATCTCCTGTTATATTCTTTGGGAAATTAGACAGGTATTGTTATTGGTATTTACTGCGATTGTTTTTGCAACTGCTTTAAATCGATTAGTAAAATGGCTGAAAAAATTTAAGATTAGACGGAATTTTGCCATTGTTATTATTGTTATTGGTATCATTTTTTTAAGTATTTTGTTTGGTTGGTTAGTGGTTCCTCCTTTTCTCGACCAATTTCAAAAATTACTGGCTTTGTTCCCTAATGTTTGGGAAAGACTGCGGACTAATTTAATTTTATTATCGGAAACACAAAGTCGTTTTGATTGGTTGCCACCACCACCCTCGTTAAATGATTTGTTAACCCGTTTACAACCTCTATTGACAGATATTTTTGCCAACTTTTTCACTGTTTTCTCCAATTCTTTATTAATTATTTTACAACTTATTTTTATTTATTTCTTGACCATAACAATGGTAATGGCTCCCAAGAAGTACCGTTATCTTTTTTTGAAACTATTTCCTTCTTTTTATCGTAAACGAGGGGAAGAAATTTTGACACTTTCTGAAGTAGCGTTAGGAAATTGGTTGACTGGAGTTACTATTAATTGTTTATTTATTGGGACTTTAAGCGGTTTAGGATTATTGGTATTACAAGTTAAATTAGTGTTAGTTCATGCTTTATTAGCAGGTTTACTTAACTTTATTCCTAATGTGGGTCCTGCTACCAGTGTTGTTTTCCCTTTAATGGTAGCTTTGTTAGATGAGCCTTGGAAAATTTGGGCTATTTTAATTTGGTATTTTATTATTCAAAATATCGAAAGTTATTGGTTAACTCCTACTGTTATGGCCAAACAAGTTTCTTTGCTTCCTGCGGTAACATTAATGGCACAAATCTTTTTTGCTCGAACCTTTGGTATATTAGGATTATTATTAGCCCTCCCTTTAGCTGTTGTGGCTAAAACTTGGATTGAAGAAGTTTTATTTAAAGACATTTTAGATCCTTGGGACTCTATTGTTTAAATATGGAAAAAGTTATGAAAAATATTAAAGTTTCTGGAATAATTATTAATTTGTTTTTGTTATTTTTCTCTAGTTTCCCTAGTCATGGACAAGAAGAAACTGTCTTAGAAAGAATTGATAAAACAGGGTTATTAAAAGTCGGTATTAGAGAAGATGCTGTCCCTTTTGGTTATCGAGATATTAACGGAGATTTAGAGGGGTTATGTTTGGACTTTATTGCTGTACTTAGAGACAAACTGAAACAAGAATTAAATAAACAAGTGATTGCTATTAAGGTGTATAAATCAACCTTATTTAATCGCTTTGAATTGGTGAGCGATCGCATTGTAGATATAGAGTGTGGACCAAATACAATCCGAGAACTTCCTGAATATCAAATCCAATTTTCTACCCCCTTTCTCTTAACAGGAACTCAATTATTAATTGAGGCCGATAAAGCAAAAACTATTGATCCTGATGGTAGTTTAGAAAATGTTAATATTGGGGTTCTCAAAAACACCACTAATGAACAATTAATGGCTGAAAAATATCCTCTAGCAAATTTAGTTCAGTTTCAAGGTGTAACTGGTAGATATAGAGGAATACAAGCATTAAGAGGGGATAAAATTGATGCTTTTGCTAGTGATGGTATTCTCTTGGTTGGGGAAGCAATAGTACAAGATTTAAGACTAGGTGCAGATTATCTGTTAGTACCAAGGAACCCCATCGACTGTGAAAAATATGGGCTAATTTTACCCAATAATGATCCACAATGGTTGAGTTTTATTAATTCATTGATTGGGAATGCACCAGCAAGAAATCTTTATCTTGATTGGTTTGGAGACATTGCTACACAACTGGAGTCTGTGCAATCGTTTTGTAGAGAAAAAAATGGGGATATTGATTAATTTTTCTCCTCTTCTTTTTGCTCAGTTTCCTGAACACTTTCGCTTTTCAAAGGTGGATCAGTCTCTTTTTCGGTGGTTTCAGATTGGGATGATGTGATTTTGGGTTTGTATTCTTCGATCAAGGTTTCTGCATCATCGTCGGCCATAAAAGGTTCAAATTCAGCAACATAGTCTTCAAGATTTCCTACTACTTCAGGAGTCTTGTTTTCCGTTGATTCTTCTGGGTTAATCTCACTGGTTTCTGCAACAGTTTCAGAGGCGATCGCCTCTGTTTGCTCTATCATTTCTGAAACCTCCTCGTCATCATCATCCCAGTTACTTTCTTCAAGATCAGCTTCCGGGACTTCTGAGGTGGGTGGAGATTGAGATGTTCCTCTCCCAAATATGGACTTAAGGGAAAATCCTTGTTTTTTAGTCTCAGGGGTTTCAGTATCCTCTGAAGTTAGACTAGCTTCTTTTGTTTCTTCTTCTTGCTCAACTTCTGAGATAATTTCTGTATCATCATCAGTGGTTTCTGTTTCTGGTGATGTTTGAGACTCTGAGATAACTTCTGTATCATCATCAGTAGTTTCTGTTTCTGGTGATGTTTGAGACTCTGAGATAACTTCTGTATCATCATCAGTAGTTTCTGTTTCTGCTGATGTTTGAGACTCTGAGATAACTTCTGTATCATCATCAGTAGTTTCTGTTTCTGCTGATGTTTGAGACTCTGAAGTGGTTTCTGTCTCCTCTGGTGTCTCAACTACAGGAGAAGCTGATGGTTTCTGGAAACGGTTTTGTAGCCAAACCAGGAAAGAAAATCCCGTAATATCCGTTTTTTCATCAGGAAGAGCGATCGCTCTTCTCAGACGTAGGGTTTGCCAACCAAAGCATAACACTAACGTCACCGAGGCACTCTGCCCTAATAGTACACCTCCTGTGATTCTCCCTGCACAAACCCAGAGGACAAGGGCGTAAAATAATCCTACACCACTCCAGAGAAAATCGTCCTTTCGGTGTAATTCTGGCAGGAAAAAGGCGGATAAATAAAGACTTAAGCTTGCAAGGCCAACAGCGATCGCTAGGATGTATGCCAACATCTGTGGGTTACTCCTTTTATGGTTTCTATTTCTTATTGTGAAGCATCTTGACCCCTATTACTCACCTATTTCTGAGGAATATTTTTTTTGAAGTACGTTAGATTAGTCAAAAAAATCTCTGTTGAACGTCTCTTCATCCCCGAAACCTTATGAGTCAGTCTCCCCAACCTCCTAACCCGTTTTCTAATCAATTCAACCGTTTTTTAAGATTTGCCCAGAAACCGAAGACTATCATCATAGCAACGACTTCTGTAACCCTGGTTTTCATCGGTTATGCGGGATTAAGTTTCATTCTCAGGGAGTATTTACCTCCTTGGTTGGAAGAAAGACTGAGTAAAGTGATTCATCGTCCCATAGAAATTGGTGAGTTAGAGGGATTTTCCTTTACCAGTTTACAACTAGATGGGGCTTCTATTCCAGAAACTCCTCAACATACTAATCAATTAACCGCCGAAAATATTAAGATTACCTTCAACCCTTTAACTATTTTATTACAAAGAAAGTTAACTCTTCATCTCTCTCCTGAAAGTGTTAAGGTTAATATTCGTGAAAATAAACCGGGTCAATGGTTAAATGTCAAGGCCACTGATGAGGTAATTCCTCTCAATTTTGATATCTCTGTGGATGTTGATAATACTGAGATCATTTTATTACCTTACCAATCAGAAAAAACGATCAATATTCAGGTAGATGGAAATCTAGAATATCAAAAAGGTGAGCAGCGAAAGTGGCTTTATAATCTGGGTTTAGGGTTAGTAGAGAGTAATGAAATTAAACTAGAAGGAGAAACTTTTGTTAACAGTACACAGACTAAGCTTAATTTGCAATTAAATCAGTTCCCCTTAGCAGCTTGGTTGTCTATTTTTCCTAATCTTCCTTTCAATATTGATGAGAGTTATCTTCAGGCTAATTTGAATCTTAATTTACCATCTTTACGGGATTTGAGGGAAACGAAAGGAGAAGGTGATTTCGCATTGAAAGATGTGCAAGCAAAAACAACATCCCTTAAGCAACCTATTCAAGCAGATTTATTATTTCAATTTGAGGAAAATAAGATATTAATTGAGAAAGGTAAAATTGTTTTAGGGGATATTATTACTCAGTTACAAGGTTATTATGATTGGCAGCAGGGAAGCAATATAAAAATTAATGTTCAAAATTTTAGTATTGATAATGTTTTTGGAGTCATTCCCATTATTTTACCAGTGGAAGCAAAGGGAAAGTTCAATATTAATTTTGATATAACTGGTTTGATTAGTGAGCCTCTGATTGAAGGAAAAATAATTAATCATAACCCCATTATTTTTGAAAAAACACCTTTCAAAACAATTTTAGCAGAATTCAAAGTTAGTTTAGATGAAACTTTATTAGAAAAGTTTTTGATTGAAGCCCAAGCAGGAGAAAAAATAGAAGCGAAAGGAAAAATTACACATAATATTAGTCAACTAATTAAACAAAATAAACCTATAGATATTAAACAATTTCCTATTCAACTTGACTTTCAAGTAGCTTTACCCACTAAACAATTAATTAATACCTATTATCCTTTACCTTCTGATATCAACCTCAATTTATTGGAAGCAAAAGGAAAAATAGAAGGACAAATGAGTGATATTAATGGTTTAATTAAGTGGGATACTTCTGGTGATTTTTCTCAACCTAATACTACCATTATTAGTCAAGGTGAGATTCTCATCAAAAAAAATAACTTATTCTTAAAAGATACAAATATTCGTACTGAACAAGGAATCATTAATATTGCAGGAAGTGGCAGTTTAAAAACAAAAAAATGGCAAACTTATATTAATACAGAAGAATTAAATTTAACACCTTTTAGCAGTATTCTCTGTGTCAAGATTACTCTTCAATGTCCTAATAATTTAGTATTACAACAAGGAAATATTCGCATAACTGGAAATATCAATAAACCCTTTATTTCATCTCTTAATGTTGATTCTAATCTTTCTTTATTAGTTAATGAAGGGAAAGTGCTTGTTAACAGTAATCTTGAAAATACTAATTTACAAACAGAAGTTACTACAATAGCATTGCCCATTAATTCATTTGTTTCTAACCTGCCTATACCCGTATTAGTTCATAATGCTCGTTTAAAAGTTTCTGGTAATTTAGAGAGTATTTGGAACAGCAAAAATATTAATTTAAGTGCTATCAATGGTAATGGAAACATAGTTATTCAAATAGAAGATAGTTTAGTTACAGCAACAGCTAAACTAGAAAATGAATCTTTAGAAGCAGTTGCTAATATTAACAATTTATCCATTGATAAACTGATTACTAAGATTCCTATTCCTGTCAAATTGCTTAATACTGATATTAATATAGTAGGAAACTTGAGAATACTGAATTTTTCTAATCTAATATCTAACCTTAACAATTTACAAATAACCGCTAATGGTGATCTCTTGATTGCTAATCGGAGTATAACAGCAAACACAGAAATAAACCAAGGTATAATTACAGGAAGTGCAGCATTAACTCCCTTATCTATCGCACCATTTATTATTGAAGGATATCCTGTTATAAAAGTTATAAAAGCAGAAAGTAATTTTAGAGGTAATTTATCATCCTTACTCGCATTAAAGTTTAATGATTTTCAAGGAAATACTAAGACAGAAATAGAAATAGCAGAAGGAATAATCACTATTGATGGAGAAATAAATAATGATCGTATTTTCGGTAATATCACAACACAAAACATTGATTTATCTAGTTTACAACCTGATTTATTTGCTGCTTTTACCTCTGATAAGTTAAATAGTAAAATTAGTGCATCTCTTCCTCTAACTCCTCTCTTGACATCTGCGTCATTACTTCCTATCACAGTTAATAGAGTATCTTTAGAAGTAGGAAAACAAAATCTTCAAGCAAAAGGAAACTTTGTGGTTACCAATATTTGGACTTCACCAGATATTGAACAATTTTCCTTTGATGTTGATACTAACTTTAATTTAGCTGAATTACCTCTCACACAATTATTAGATAAAATACCTGTTAATAGACAAATATTGCCCACAACAGTAGCATTAACAGGAGAAGGTAATTTTACAGGAACTTTATTGGGTAAAAATCTCTTAACTGCACCTTTATTACCAGGAAATTTAGAAATCATAGGTGATGTTAATGTAGCTAATTTAAGTTTTAATGAACAACAGTTTGAACCAGAGTTAAGGGGAAAAATTGATATAGACTCTTCCAATAAAATTTCTTTTAATATAGAAGGTAAACAAGATAAAATAAGTGCTATTTTTAATCCTTGCTTAGTTGAAAATTGTTCATTAACTTCTATTATAGACTCTTTTGAAATTCGCCAAACCTATAATAATAATATTCCTCTTATTGGTACTGTAAAACGTCAAAATGATAATTTAGTAGCAAAAGTAGACAGTTTACCCATCGATGTCTTAAAAATAGCACCTTTGGGTAACTATGGATTACCTGAGTATTTACAGGGGTTAATTAATCTAGAAATAAGTTTTAACCCATCTGACTTAAATACTGTGGGAAAGTTAACTATTAAATTTCCTCGTTTTGGAGATGTAATCGCAGATAAATTTGAAGCATTTTTAACCTATAAAAATAACCTAATTCAGTTAGAAAAAACTCAACTAATCATAGGAAATAGTAATTATAATATTGTCGGTAACTTAGATGTTAACTCAGGGAAAGTTCAAGGAAAAGTGGATATTGCTCTAGGAAATATTGAAGATTTGCTAATAGCTTTACAACTATATAATTGGGATAACTTATTAAGATTAGTAAGACTGAAAACAAACGATTTTACTACAGCAAAAAATATGCAGACTAATACTGCTGGAAATTCTTTCAATTCCCTTGCTGAAAAACTTTATCAATTTTGGCTTAATGACCAGAAAATAGAAGAATTTTTTACCAAAACACAAGCAGGAGATTTACCGAGAGAATTAAATATTAAAGGACAATACAACGCAGAAATAATACTAATGGGAACCATAAATAATCCTCAATTAGCTATAGAATTTTCAGGAAATAAATGGACATGGACTCCTCAACCTTCTACCGCTTCAATTGTACCATCATTAGGATTAATTATGGAAGGTTCCCAAGTCATTCCTATTGAAAAAATAGCCATCAATGGACAACTCCAAGATAGAACAATCACCCTTAATCCTGAGATAAAATTAGGCGAAGCAACTGCATCGGGAATTCTAAATTTATCTTATAAAAATTCTGATTTTTCTCTTAATTCATCTACCTTTAAAGTAGAAAAATTAACTTTAGATTTAGTTCGTAATTTAATTGTTGTTCCTAGCGATGTTAACGGTGTTATTAATGTAGAAGGGACAGTTAATGGTAGTTTAAATGCTCCCATAGTTGACGGTGTTTTTGAATTTAATGATGGTGCAATTAATGCTCGATTACTTAACCTTGATTTAGGAGGTGAATTTAATTATAGTAATGATAAATTAGAAGTAGCAACGACTCAACCTGAATTTATTAATATCTCTGCTACTCTACCTTTCCCTATTGTAGAAAACACTAATGATCAATTCAAAATTACAGCTAACTTAGGAAAAGAAGCTTTTACTTTACTACAACCTTTAACCCTAGACAAAATTATTTGGGTTGGGGGAGAAGGGAATATTACAGCTAATATCCAAGGAAAAATATTTGTTGACAATCAACTAAGAATTTCTCTCACCCCTGATAGTCAAATTAACTTAAACTTAAATAATGCACAATTTACTAATAATTTACTACCCACAGTTGTTACCTTAAATGGAGGAGCAAACCTGAATAATAGAAGTCTTAATGTTGACCAATTAACCCTAGATGTTGTAAAAACCCGCTTAGATATTACAGGAAAATTTCCTTTATTACCACTTCAAAACGAACAAGATATTAATAATCCTCTCACCATCCAAGTTAGTCAAGACGAAGTGAATGAATCAGGAATTTATCAGGGACTAATTAATGGCAATATCATAATTACAGGAGCATTAATTAGCCCTAAGATTGCTGGAAATATTAACTTAACAGAAGGAACAATACAAGTACCTAACTTAAACTTAAAAGTAGAAGAAACAACACCTTTGTTTCAAAAATGGGTAGGAGTCCTTGCAACTAGAAATAGTATCATAATTCCACCAGAATTAAATAATTTTAGCATCAATATTGATAATATTTCTCTTCAAAGTGAAAGAACATTAACCCTTCCCAAAACCTTTCTTAGTCTCAGTGGTGATTTAACATTAAATGGTCAAATTAATAGTTTATCTTTAGCAGAATTTTTAAGAATTGAACCATCAGGAAAAATAAGAATAAATAATGGTCAAGTCAATTTACCTGTAACTCGTGTTTTTGTCAGCGATCAAAATGAAAATACCTTGACTTTTTTACCAAAACAAGGTTTGTTAAATCCCCTAATTGATTTAGAGCTAAAACTATATATTTTTGCCGTCGCACTCCGTTCAATTGAAGACAATGAAATCACCGATGATATTGTCCAAAGCGGGAGAGCAAAATCATCCGAAATAAGCTTAAGAGTTGCTGGAAGTGCTAGTGAAGTTTTACCTAATGTTGGCAATATTTTTGAAGATGTTTGTCAGCTTAATGATGGAAATACACCACCTATTACTACGTATAATAAAACGTCTCCAGAAAACTTAAACGCTTTAGCTAGATGTATTGAAATTAATAACTTAGGAGCAAATTCCATAGCAGACTTATTGCGATCGCCCATTGTTTCTTTTTCCAGTAATCCTCCTTTAAGTAATACGGAATTATTAACACTATTTGGTCAACAACTGCCCGATGTAGTTGAAAAATTACAAAAACAAAATTTTAGCCAATTAGTAGAAACAGGTGTGGTACAATCAGCAGTAGTAATCTTACCTTTCTTACAAGATTGGGTGTTTAATGCCAATCAAGAAACCACTCAATTTGGGGATAGTCTTGGATTACCTAACTTTAGATTATTTCCTGTCCTAGAAACCGTTTATCAACTAGAAAATAAGTCTACAGTTCGCTTTTCTTACGACTATACTTTAAATGAAGCAACCATCCGCTATGAAAGTAAATTTTAGTTAATTCACAATTAATAATTAATTCGAGATTAGTGAGCAGGATGCTCAAACTCCCCACACTCCCCACACTCCCCACACATTGATGCACCCAATTAGAAAGTGTTATAATAAGGGACTGTGTATTTAAAGACTTAAACTAAAATAACGTTGTCGGAGGGCAAAAATTGTGACTCAGCGTACCTTAGGGGGAACTAATCGTAAGCAAAAAAGAACATCAGGGTTTCGTGCCAGGATGAGAAAGAGTAATGGCCGTAAAGTCATTCAAGCAAGACGGAAAAAAGGAAGACATCGCTTATCCGTCTAGAAAATAGACCTTTCCCCACTATTCAGATTAGCCAGAATGGTCAACCGTGGGATTACCCAAATCAAACCGCCTGAGACATCCCAAGGCATTTCAAACCGTTTATAACCGAGGAAAACGCTATCAAAGTCATCACTTGGTTATGAAGGTATTGTCCAAAGCTGACCAACAACCAACTACACCACCAACACAATTTGGCATTTCCGTCAGTCGAAAGGTTAGTAAAAAAGCAGTGACCCGCAATCGTCTAAAACGACAAATTAAAGGAGTTATTCGTGTTTTTCTACCGATGATTAAGCCAGGTTATCAGGTGGTGATCGTGGTCAAGCGTAACGCAACCGAGTGCAAATATGAACATTTTTTGCGAGAATTAGAAGAGTTGTTAATTAAAGCCGAGATAATTCATGGGTATAAGAGAGAACACATTTTATGAAGGAGGCCCTCACGTTGGGGATTTAATCATCAATATACTACTAGGATTCACGGTGATTTGTTTGCCCCTAACCGTTGGAGCCATAGTACGTGCAATCTGGTTACGTTATCGTATTACCGATCGCCGTATCTCCATTACTGGGGGTTGGATGGGAAATGATCGCACCGACATCATTTACGGTGAAATCGTTAAAATCGCCAAAATTCCCCGTGGAATTGGATTATGGGGCGATCTTGTCGTCACCCTTCGGGATAAAAGTCGCTTAGAAATGCGTGCCGTTCCCCGTTTCCGAGAAATTTATGATTATATGGCCGAAAAAGTCGCCGACAAAACAGGGAAACCCGTTGAAGCGATTACTGCCCAATAACTTCTAAAATCAACACTAGGACTGAGATAACCCTTATGTTACTCATTCCTCCTATTGAATAGATTACACAAAAGTTCACCCCATCAGGGAATTACTTGGATTAAGACGAATGGATTTTGGTATCGGATTTATTTCCACAAACATTATGCTGCCAATCCTAGATTTTTTCTACGGGATTGTGCCAAGCTACGGTTTTGCGATTATTGCCTTAACCCTAGTCATTCGCTTAGGTTTGTACCCCTTAAGTGCAGGCCAAATTCGCAATATGCGGAAAATGCGAATCACTCAACCTCTAATGAAAGAGCGACAAGCAGAAATTCAAAGTCGCTACAAAGACGATCCCGCGAAACAGCAAGAAGAAATGGGTAAGCTGATGCAGCAGTTTGGCAACCCCTTAGCCGGTTGTTTGCCCCTCGTGTTACAAATGCCCATTTTATTCGCTTTATTTGCCACGTTGAGAGGATCGCCTTTCGCTAACATTAACTATACCGTTGATGTACAAATTTTGCCCTCAGAGCAAATTGAGCGAATTGTTCCCCAACCCTACGCCACTAAACCCAGTAATATTTATGTGACTGATGGTGAACATTATCCTATTTCTGCTTTATTGCCTGGGGGTAATACGCTAGGGGTTGGCGAAAAGACAACCGTTGAATTTCAAACCAGCGAAGGACAATCTTTATCTAACTTAGTCCAACAAAACCTTGATAGTAATATTCAAGCCACTTATGAAATTACTAAAGGAGCAGAAAGACTACAAGTTAACGAAGATGGAACAATTGAGGCTATAGCCCCAGGAGAAGCCACCATTGAAGCCACCCTACCAGGGATTGCTGCTAACACTGGTTTCCTCTTTATCAAAGCTTTGGGGCAGGTAGGTGTCACCAGTGATGACGGTACTATCAACTGGGATATTCTAGGGATGATTCTCTTCTTTGGTGCTAGTATTTATATCAACCAAGAATTGTCCGGTTCTTCTGGTGGTGGAGCGCAACAGCAACAGGCTATCAATAAAATTACCCCGCTTATTTTTAGTGGAATGTTTCTCTTTTTCCCCTTACCGGCTGGGGTTTTGATGTACATCGTTGTTGCTAACGTTTTCCAAACCCTACAAACTCTGGTTTTAATGAGGGAACCCTTACCAGACAACTTACAGAAGTTACTCGAAGAACAAGAAAAAGCAGAAAAAGGAAGACAAACCCTTCCCTTTGAAAAGCGTTCCAAGAAAAAAGAGAAACCCTCTTAACGTGAGTTAGGAGTTCGGAGTTCGGAGTTCGGAGTTATGCTTTTAGCAATGAGATCATTCGGGTTTGAGATTTGTAAATTTTGCCAACTCTCTATCAATTTTCTTCTGTCGAACTCAGGTTCCTAAATTGTCAACAAAGCTAAAACGTATTGTTAAAATGCGTTTTAGCCAGAGACAAAATAATAGCTATCACCAATCAACTCAAGGCAGGATAGATAAAATATAGGTTCAAGTTATGATCATGGAACAAGAACAGCAAATAGGTAAAGAATGGTTAGAAAAACTCTTAACATTAATGGGTTTTGCCGCCGATGTTAAGGTTGAGTATCGAGAAAATGAACTAGAAAGAACTCAAGAATGTTGGTTAATCATCGATGAAACTCAATTACCCCTTGAAAAAATAACCATGCTATTAGGGGAAAGAGGGGAAGGAATTGACGCAATTCAGTATTTAGCCAATAGCGTAATTCATCTTAAAGCCGATAATTCTGAGCAACAAGGGTTTACAGTGGAACTCAACGGCTATCGTTTACAACGTCTTCAACAGTTAAGAACTCTTACCGAAGATATTGCTCAAAAGGTTCGTCAAACCGGACAAGAAATAGAAATGACTGCTCTTTCTTCAGCAGAACGTCGTCAGATTCATTCCTTTTTCAAAGATGTTCAAGATATTGCCACAGAAAGTCGAGGACAAGAACCCCATCGTAGTTTAATTGTTAAACCGAGATATTAAATATAATCACTTCGTAGGGTGGGCATTTCCCACCTTACAGTAGTTCGTAGGGTGGGCAAAAAAGAATAAATCTGGGGATAATCCAGGAATTGTTAATGTTGCCCACCATCATTACCAAGGTGGGGAACATTAACTGTTAAGTCTCCTCATCCTCTGTCTTAAGCATTTGCCCACCCTACTATCTACTATGGGAAATGCTATAATTAAGTGTGTTGTTAAGAAACAATTCATAGTCGAAAAATGAAAAAAGTTAATCTCGGATGTGGAGATAAATATAGTCAAGATTGGGTAAATTTGGATTTTAATTCCGAAAATCCTGATGTCATTCCTCATAATTTATTGAATTCTTTACCCTTTGCAAATGAAGAGGTCGATGTAATTTATAACAGTCATTTTTTAGAACACTTTTCCTTAGAAGAGGCTAAAAAAATCTTAACCGAATGCTATCGGGTGCTAAAAAAAGGAAGGATAATTAGAATTGTTGTTCCTGACTTAGAGAGTGTTTGTCGTGAATATTTATATATTCTTAATAATATTGATAAGCCAGAAAATAAAGAAAAATATAAATGGATAGTCATAGAACTTTTAGATCAAATGGTAAGAACTCAAAAATGGGGTTTAATGAATGTTTACTGGAAAGAAGTGGTCAAAAAAGATAACAAATTAATTATTGATTATGTTAAAGATAGATTAGGGGTTGATATTAGAAACTATTATGTTGATCCCCCTTCCCCTAAACCATCCAATTATCTCAATTTTACAAAAATAAAGAGACAATTATTTAATGGGTATATTAGGGTAATTAAGAACCTTTTTCCTACTGATTATAGAAAAGATATCGTTGATCAAACAATGTTAGGAGAAAAGCATAAATGGATGTATGATAAATATTCTTTACCTTCTCTTTTGCAAACAGTTGGCTTTTCTAAAATTCAGATTTTAAACGAAAAAACTAGCAAAATTACTAATTTTAAGGATGATTATTTAGACATTAATAGTGATGGAACACCTTATCGAAAATCATCAATTTATTGTGAAGCTTATAAATAAGCTATAGCTAAGCTGTTTTACATTGAAACAGCACATTATCAAGCTCATACCAAATCCCATTTAGATACCCCCTTTTAAAAAGAATATGGATAGAGAAAACTTCTCATTATAGGTAAGGTTGCCTAAAAGAATAAACATCTTTAATCACTTGAACCCAACCATCAGACACAGAAGCTAAGAGGCGATCTCCTTTTTCTTTGCTGGCTACGGTAGCATCACCCATAACCCCACTTTTGCTTAACTCTTTGGTCAACCAAGCAAAAGGTAATTTTCCCTCCATACTGACTAAACTATCCTCTGGCAACCCTTGGGGATACTCCTTAACAGCTTGGGACATTTTCACTTGATCCGGCAATAAAGCCAGGATAATACTGGTTTCTGCATCCCCTGCGTGGATACCATATTCCAATTCTTGAGGCGTTAATAATTCCTTAGCAATATTAGGGACTCGCCAAGTAAAAAAAGGAAACAGCGAAAAATCTTGATATTTTTGATGAATATCCCTAGCAACAATGTCCATAATTTGCGGTTGTCCACCGTGGGAGTTCATAAGTATTAATTTACGAAACCCAGAACGATAGATACTTTGGGCCACTTCGCTAATGACAGATATTAAAGTATTTGCACTCAGTGTAATGGTTCCAGGAAAGCCCCAATGCTCATTAGATTTGCCATAATAAAGACAAGGTAAAGCATAACAAGGAATCTCTGGAGGTAACTTTTCCAACGCCTTACCCAACACCCCCAAACTGATAGCAGCATCCACTGCGATCGGTAAATGAGGTCCATGTTGTTCGATCGCCCCGATAGGTTGCACAATAACCATATTTTCCTTATCCTCCATGGAGTCAATATCAGTCCAGGAGAGATAAGGGAAAAAACGCTGAGGAGGGATAAAACTGTGCATGATGGTTGTTTGAATGGTTGTAACACAATTTCAGTTTACAGCGTCGACCAAAATAGAGTAATTTAGGGTAAAAATTGTTACCTATAATGGAAGGGAAATAAACCAAACCCATGTCAATGCCAACAGAACTATATCATCTCGTCGCTTTTATCATCGCGTTGGTGGTGGTTTGGTGGAGTACTCCCATCATTAACGAGTTTGGACAAAGAAAAGGTTTAGTTGATAAACCCAACCAAGACCCTGATAAAGATACCATGCACGAACGACCAATGGTCCGCTTAGGAGGGGTTTCTATTTTTGCAGGAACCGTTATTGCATTAATATTAGTTTGGATTTTGGGGGGGTTTGGTTGGTTGCCCCCCAATAAAGAATGGGAAATATGGGGCGTTACTATGGGCGGTGTGGCCTTTTTCCTCATTGGCCTAACGGACGATCTCTACAATTTAAGCCCCATGACTCGCCTTATATTACAAACAGTGGTAGCCAGTGCTGCTTGGGGTGTGGGAGTTCGTATTGAGTTTTTATCCGTTCCTTTTGGTAATTTAATTCAAATAGGTTTATTGAGTCTTCCCATTACAGTTATTTGGCTGGTAGGCATGGCCAATGCTATTAATTGGATCGATGGTTTAGATGGGTTGGCTGCCGGAGGATGTGGCATTTCTGCGGTGGTGATGATGGTGTTAGCTTTATTCATGGAACAACCAGCCGCTGCTTTGATTGCGGCAGCATTAGCTGGGGCAGCTTTAGGGTTTCTTCGTTACAATTTCAACCCGGCAACTATTTTTATGGGAGATGGTGGAGCCTATTTTATGGGGTTTACCCTGGCTGGTGTGGGGGTTATTGGTTTGGTGAAAGTGGCAACTATGGCCACGGTAGCGGTAACAGCAGTATTATTGCCTTTTGTTGTGTTAGCTGTGCCAATTTTAGATATGTCGGTGGTGATTATTTCCCGTATTGCCCAAGGAAAATCGCCGTTTATTGGGGATAACCGTCATCTACATCACCGTTTAATTCAAGCAGGAATTTCTCATCGTCTCACAGTATTGTTTATTTATGCTTTAACTTTATGGGTGGGTAGTCTTGCTTTAGGACTATCTAATATTCCCAGTGGTTGGGGATTTGCGATCGCTGCTACATTCTTATTAGGATATGTGGGTTGGCAAGCTTGGCATAAACGTCGAGAAATTCATGATTGATGTGACATTCTCCCAACCCTGACCGCTTAGGCGGTACAGGGTAGGCTTCCTCATATCACTACGAGGCTTTCCTGCTTCTACGGGAGGCTCTAGATGACTTTTTACGGACATCCCCGATAACCTTGTCCTCCACAGGCAGCTTGATCCCCAGTCCGAGGGCTGCAAGTCCACGTTGCTCGACTATCATAGCAGCAGCAACGTCCCTATCAGTTACAAAACCACAATTAGAACATTCATGTACTCGTTGAGATAAGCTTTTTTTCCCCGTCACTACCCCACAATTAGGACAAGTTTGACTGGTAAAATTAGCATCAACTTTCTCAAAGTAAACATTTCTTTTCCAAGCGACGTGGCTTAATATTTCCAGAAAACTCCCGAAACCAGCATCAAGAGTATGCTTACATAACATTCCTCTCGACATAGCTTTTAGGTTTAAGTCTTCGGCAAATATGATATTAGCTTGGTCACAAAGATGGTGAGCAACCTGATAATGAAAATTCTTACGAGTGTTATAAATGTGTTCGTGTAATCTAGCTACTTTTTCACGAGCTTTATGCCAGTTTTTAGACCCCTTTTGTTTCTTAGATAATCTTCGTTGCAGCCATTGAAGCTTGCTTTGAAGTTCTACAAAGAACCTTGGTCTAACTATTAACTCTTGCTGTGAGGTAGCGATAAATTTTTCCAGCCCTAGATCAATCCCTAAAGATTTTCCTTGTGCTTCAATAGATGGAATTTTAACATCTGACTGAATACAGATAACAGCATACCAACCAGACACTTTTTTAACTATTTGAACTTGTTTAACGATAAAACCATCGGGAATAGGTCTGTGTAGGTTTAGCCTAACACTACCTATTTTTTGTAGTCTTATCTAATACCCTGTGATGGGATTATCTTTGAACTGAGGAAAATTTATTGATCTGTACTGACCATACTTTTTAAACCTTGGAAACCCGAAACTTCTTTTCCAGAAAAAGTTAAACGCTTTGTCCAGGCGACCTATAACCTCTTGTAACACTTGAGACTGAACTCGTTTAAGTGATGGGTATTCTTTTTTGGCTTGTGTTAAAGCTTTTTTCTGCTTATAGTAGTCAGGAAAAGGCTGGTCAGCAGGGATAATATATTCAGAATGAAGACTACAAGCATTAACCTTAGATTTACGAGAATTTATCCATTCTTTCCTTTCTCTCAAAGCGTAATTATAGACACATCGACAGATTTCTAGCCAGTCAAGTAATTCTTTTTCTTGACTAGCATCAGGATAAATTCGGTAGCAATAATTAGGGTTTGCTGAATAAAAGCAAAACCCTATTCTTTAAAAGGTTACACCCATATTCGCGATCGCAAAAAAGATCAGCTTTGTCGGCTACAAACCGCTATAATTGGTAGAAACACCTCCCAGTTATTGGTCAAGAACAAATGTATCGAAAAGAGGAGCAACCTTTACCGCCCCCAGAAAAATTTGAATTACCTTTCGAGGGCAAATTGTCCCCCAATAATCGTTGGGTAATCATGGCAGAGTTGATACCTTGGGATGATTTTGAGGAAGAATATGCTAAACTTTTTTCAGCAGAAAAAGGTGCGCCAGCCAAACTATTTAGAATGGCATTAGGGACATTAATTATTAAGGAAAAATTAGGAACAAGTGATAGAGAAACTATAGAACAGATTAGAGAAAATCCCTATCTACAATACTTTATAGGTTTAAATTGTTATCAACAAGAGCCACCACTGGAATCTTCAATGCTAGTTCATTTTAGGAAAAGAATTGATGGAGAATTGATAAACAAAATCAATAAAAAAATAGTAAAAAGAGAAATAGACAAGAGTGATAAAGAAGTAAAAAAAAAGGATTGTCTCCAATAAAAAGGAGAAAAAATAAAAAATAAAGGTAAACTAATTTTAGATGCGACTTGTGCGCCAGCAGACATCAAATACCCAACGGATTTAGGCATATTAAATCAAGCCAGAATTGAGACAGAAAGAATAATAGATAATCTTTATAAACCATTAAGAGTAAAATTGAGAAAAAAGCCGAGAACTTCTAGAAAAATTGCTAGAAAGGAATACTTAAAAGTAGCTAAAAAACGAAAAGTATCTTATCAAGAAAGAAGAAAAGCTATCGGGAAACAGTTAAAATACCTTAAGAAAAATTTAGGAAATATAGAAGACTTAATTCAAGCTGGGGCTTCCCTGGAAAATCTGAGTAAAAGACAGAAAAATTGTCTAGAGACTATCAAAAAAGTTTATGAACAACAACAGTCAATGTGGGAGAATAAGACCCAGAGTGTTCCTCAAAGAATTGTAAGTTTAACTCAACCGCATATTCGTCCAATAGTGAGGGGAAAAGCAGGAAAACCAATAGAGTTTGGAGCTAAACTCTCAGTAAGCTGTGTAGATAACTATGTGTTTCTAGACAAAATAAGTTTGGAAAACTTCAATGAATCTTGTCATTTAAAAGAACAAGTAGAAAAGTATAAAGAAACGTTTGGCTATTATCCCGAATCCGTCCATGTAGATAAAATTTATCGAACTAGGGAAAACAGAAATTGGTGTAAGGAAAGAGGGATAAGAATCAGTGGTCCGAAGTTAAGAAGACCTCCGAAAAATGTCAGTGAAGAAGAAAAGAAACAAGCCCACTCCGATGAATGCTTCCGTAATGCTATTGAGGGAAAGTTTGGACAAGCTAAACGAAGATTTAGCCTAAATCTCGTGATGACAAAACTCCCTGAAACCTCCATTACATCTATTGCTATTACATTTTTAGTTGTCAATCTTTGTAAACTTCTGAGGCAGTTTTTGTCGCTTTTTTTGTCCTTATTTACTAATAATAGAACAGGGGAACTCATCAAACCGCCTTTCATTAATTTTGATTATACTTTAAACAATTTTTATGTACTAAAACTTATTGATTTGTCAGAAAATTCTTGGTCAAAAGTGGCATAAATTTTGGAGAAACTTTTTCAGCAAACCCTAATTAAGGTTTAACACTTCCGCTATCTAAACAAACATAAACTTATTGTATAGCATTTAGGATAAAAATGTCAATCCCTAGCAAATAATTGTTTGTCAACTTTCGGGGCATCGAACCCCTCAGTTGACCTCCGACCCTGCCGACTTTACAAGTCGGCAGGAAAGCGGAGGTGCATTCCGCACCGCCATTCATCCCACGCTGATTTGTGTGTTTTTTTGGAAAATACAGCGTGGGGCTTCTGGCGGTTAAGCTAAATTTCAAATAATCATGGTGACTTGCCTGAAAAATGTGCCATGAGAAAAACTACTATAAATCAGGGATTAGCGAAATGCTATAAAAAACAGGGTGATCAATAATCACCCTGTTTTTTAGTCCTCAAGGATAATCAGAGGTAAATTGATTAAACAGCAACAGTTTTCTTGGTTCCTGCGCTTAATTCACCCTTAGCATATTTATCAGAATAAGCATCAAGACTTTCTTGCTTGATCTTACTAGCATTTCCAGCAGTCCAGAATTGCTGATAACGATCAGAACAAACTTGTTTCATGTACTTCATGGAAGGCTTCATGAAGTGGCGAGGGTCAAAGTTAGCAGGATCTTTAACCGCAGCTTCACGAATAGCAGCAGTGATAGCTAAACGGTTGTCGGTATCGATGTTAACCTTACGAACCCCACTCTTGATACCTTTTTGAATTTCTTCAACGGGTACACCATAGGTTTCAGGAATTTGACCACCGTATTCGTTGATCATGTCTAACCATTCTTGGGGTACGGAAGAAGAACCGTGCATTACCAAGTGAGTGTTGGGGAGACGGCTATGAATTTCTTCAATACGACTAATAGCGAGAATTTCACCAGTGGGTTTGCGGGTAAACTTATAAGCACCGTGACTGGTTCCAATAGCGATGGCTAAAGCATCAACCTGAGTACGTTCTACAAATTCTACTGCTTCGTCGGGATCGGTGAGCAATTGGTCTTTACTAAGGGTTCCTTCAAATCCGTGGCCGTCTTCTTTGTCTCCTTTTCCGGTTTCCAAAGAACCTAAACAACCTAATTCACCTTCTACACTAGCACCCACAGCATGAGCGACTTTAACCACTTCAGCCGTTACATTTACGTTATATTCAAAGCTAGCAGGGGTTTTTGCATCTGCTTCTAAAGAACCATCCATCATTACACTGGTGAAACCGTTACGGATAGCACTGTAGCAAGTTGCAGGACTGTTGCCGTGATCTTGGTGCATGGCAATGGGAATATGAGGATAACTTTCTACTGCACCTAAAATTAAATGACGCAGAAAGTTCTCTCCAGCATACTTACGCGCACCACGAGAAGCTTGTAAAATCACAGGACTATCTGTTTCGTCTGCGGCCTGCATAATCGCTAAAATCTGTTCCAGGTTGTTAACGTTAAATGCAGGGATACCATAACCATTCTCGGCTGCGTGGTCTAGAAGCAGTCTCATAGGTACAAGTGCCATAAATGTCCTCCTAATCTCTTTATTAGATGTTTTGTAAGCAAGTTGTTAAGAAAAATATTTCTCTTATTCGTTAATCTTAAGATAGATTTTACTATTTGACTAATTCTTTTTTTATTTTTTTGAACGCATACTTTTGTTGATTTGACAATGTCAATTTACTCTCGAGATTAGCAGTAAATACAATAATAAGCGTCTATTTGGCTGATTTAGCAGTTTTTCACTGATCTTTACGATTCTTGTTCGGGTTCACTGTTGCCGGTCATTATCTGGAGCTAGAGAATCTGGAGCTAGAGATTTTTGGCTCCAGTGCCTAACTAGAGGGGATAGGTAATTATTTTCTCATATTTTCTTCCTATACTTTCCCATGTGTAATTATTTTCGACATAGTTCCGACCGTTTTTTGATAAAGTTTGACGCAACTTTTTGTCTTCAAATAAATTACTAATTCCTTTGACATATTCTTCTATTTTATTCGCTCTTAATGCTCTTAATGGTGTATTGTCTCCATCAACTTTCATTCCTTCTAAACCCCGATCACTTGCTACGATAGGAACCCCTGCTGCCATCGCTTCTAGGGTCTTATTTTTAATGCCAAAACCTGATCTTAAAGGAATAACACAAACAGTTGCTTTGTGTAAATATTCTGCCATTGACGGCACTTTTCCTGTTACTGTAATCCCTGGATTTTTCCCTAATTTTAGCACAGATTCTGTTGGGTTTGCCCCGACAATAGTTAAAATAGCATCAGGATATTTTTGACGTAATAAAGGAAAAATTTCTTGACTAAAAAAGCAAGCAGCATCAATATTAGTCACATAGTCCATTCCTCCTGTGAGGATTAAATGATGACCCCCTGGATCACTACTTCGCTCAGGAAAAATACCTAAATCGACTCCGTTAGGAAGCACAGAAACTTGACTATTTATTTTAAATTCTTTTAGTTGTTGATAGTCGTCATCTGTGGTAACAACCACATGAGAAAACTTCTGATAAACTCGTTTTTCGTAGCGTTTCAACAAAGGTAAATAAAGGCGATCCCTTTGAGAGTTTTCCGAAGTTGCTGTATCAAGCTGATGTTGACAAGTACGATACACAGAACTATGACTATTAATAACTGTTTTTATCTTCTCTTTCCAGTGAGGACGAATATAAATTTCATTAACACTATGTTCACAGGTAATGGCATCAAAATCATTATTCTTAACAGCTTGATCAACCCAGTTCTGAATTGATTGATCGTATAGAAAAGAAACATTGGGAGGAGTTCCTGTTATCAAAAATTGACAAAAACGCTTGACTTTTTCTACAATCCCTGATTCAGGATTGTTAGGACGAGGAAATAACATTAAAGTTTTGACCCAACCCTTTAAAGCCTCTATTTCTTCTTCGGTAACATCTTCAGCTTTTTGGGTGACTAAAGTAATCTCATGATAATAACTTAACTGTTTTAATAAGTTAAATGTTCTGACTTGAGTTCTCCCTCGACTGGGAGGAAAAGGAAAAGTAGCACAAATCATTAATAATTTCATTCTTGGTTAAGATAGTTATGGAAAAAATATGTTATATTATAAATCGAGACAACTAAGTATTCGGTAGTAGATTTTGTTATCAGCATTGACGGGTGTACCCCTTTCAGCCTTTGTACGATTCTCTCCGATGACTCACGCTCTACAATCCTTCTAAATAACGGAGATAATCGAAAATGTCAATTTATGTAGGAAACTTATCCTATGACGTGAATAAAGAAGACCTTGAGGAGGTCTTCACAGAATATGGTTCAGTTAAGCGTGTTCATATTCCTAAAGACCGTGAATCAGGTCGTATGCGAGGCTTTGCCTTTGTAGAGATGGATTCTGATGACCAAGAACAGGAAGCTATCTCTACCTTGGATGGGGCTGAATGGATGGGCCGCACCTTAAAGGTTAATAAAGCCAAAGAAAGAGAACCTCGTGGTTCTTTTAACGGTGGTGGTCGCTCAAATTACTAAGTTAACCAATCAAGGGGTAGAGAGCTTGTATTGAGCCTCTCTACCCCGATGTATTAACCGAGCCGATTTTCTATCATCATCCTAACAACCTCTGGCATTTTATATTGAGCCTTCCAACCTAATTTTTTCTCAGCTTTGCTGGGGTTTCCACAACTATAAGTGATATCGGTGGGACGAAACAAACTGGAGTCACTGGTTACATGGTCTTGCCAATTTAAGCCTAGACAGTTAAAAGTTTCCATAACAAACGCTTCTAAGGAATAACTGTTTCCGGTGGCAATTACATAATCATCGGCTTGAGGCTGTTGTAGCATTAAGTGCATTGCTTGGACGTATTCAGGGGCCCATCCCCAGTCCCGTTTGATGTTGATATTTCCCAGTTGTAATTTATGGGAATGACCTTGAGCAATTTTGCAAGCGGTTGCGACAATTTTTTGAGTCACAAATCGTCCGGGGCGTAAAGGAGATTCGTGGTTAAATAAAATACCAGAACAGGCAAAAATGCCGTAAGCTTCCCGATAATTAGCTACCTCCCAAAATGCTGCAAATTTTGCTACCGCATAAGGACTACGAGGACGAAAAGGTGTTAATTCATCGGCAGTAATTGTATCCGTATCCCCAAAACATTCACTAGAACCAGCATTATAAAATTTAATAGGTGCGCCAGTAAAGCGGATAGCTTCTAGTAAGTTTAAGGTACCAGTAGCAATACTTTCCAAGGTTTCTACAGGGAGTTCAAAGGATAGTCCCACAGAACTCTGGCCAGCTAAATTATAAACTTCATCTGGTTCAGTTTTATGAAGAATTTGTAGCACACTACGAAAGTCATTCAGTGCCATAGATTCTAGTTTAACTTCTTCTCTAATTCCCAGACGAACTAAGTTTTGAAAAGAGGACATTTGTGCATCCCGTGAGGTTCCAGAAACCACATAACCTTTATTGAGAAGAAATTGAGCAAGATAAGCCCCATCTTGTCCAGAAATACCACAAATTAAAGCTGTTTTTTGTCCCATTTTTTCTATTATTTTTTTGGAGATTGAGAAGGTTTGACGAGTAATTGTAGGGCTTCTTTTAAATAGCCAATTTGACCGTAAGCGTAAACTAAATTATCAAAGCTTTCTGCTGAATTACCAAGATATTTTAAGGATTTATATAACCCTCTTATTAATCTTTCCCCTCCCCTTCCTAGCTGCTTAATTCCAGTTCTTCCAGCAATTTCTTCTCGATAACACTCGCTTACCCCTTGCCACCAACTTCGACTCAAAAACCAACTACGCTGTAGCCTTTCTGGGGCAACATTATGGGCAACCAGTGCCTCGGGAAGATAGAAAACCTCCCATCCTTGATTTAAAGCCAATTCTGTCATAAATAACTCTTCATTGGAAAGTAGTTTTTTGCCTACTCTACCCAAATTAGCATCAAAACCACCAATTTTCTCTAAAAATGACCTTCGAAGTGAATAATTTAAACCTCTGGGGGTGAGTTGAGGGTTGGTAATGGAAATAACCTTGTCCCCCAAATCATAAGCCCCTAAAGCCCCTGCTAACCCTTCAGAAATCCATGTGGGAGGGGTGATTTTATCGGGCCAGATCAAAGTTACTTTGCCTCCTGCGATCGCTAATTTTTCCTTCTGCTCATAAGCATCAACTAAAACCCGTAACCATTGAGAAGAGGCGATCGCATCATCATCCAGATAGGCCAAAATCGGCGCGGTAGTTTCTTCTGCCCCACGATTACGGGCGACAGATAACCCTAGAATCGGCTCATAAACATATCTAACTTGAGATTTTGATAAAAATGGAGCTACAACCTCTTTTGTTTGGTCTGTGGAGCCATTATCCACGATTAGAACTTCATAATTAACACCCTCTTGAGCTAAGAGACTTTCAATGGCATCACCTAAATAGCGATCGCGGTTATGGGTACAGATGATGGCAGCAATTTGAGGATTGGACATAATCACTGGGGGACTGGGGGACTGGGGGACTGGGGGACTTGGGGACTGGGGGACTTGGGAGAAAATATTACTATTCTTGACTTTCTACTAGATACTTACTACAAGTATCTAGTAAAACTTGTTCATAGCGTTGAGTCATCTGTTCCCAAGCATATTCATTTTCTATTAAAGCGCGTCCATTATTGGATAATTTTTCTTGCAGTTTTTCATCTTGAAAGAGACGACCCACCGCATAAACATATTCGTCTACATCGTTGGCACGCATAGCTCCTAAAGGAGTCCCTGGACTATCAACGGATAATCCTTCTAAACCATAATCACTAGCGACTAGAGGGGTTCCCGTGGCCAATGCTTCGAGGGTTCGCATTTTTGTCCCTATGCTTTTGCGAATAGGAATGACGGATACAGTGGTGTTATGAAGATAATCGATAATAGACGGGACTTGTCCGGTGACATTCACCCCTGAGAGTTCGTTTAATTAGACCTCTTGCAAAAGTTTTTCGTGGTATAATAAAAGATTATTCATTTTTTGCATAGCCACCATTGGTAAAGCGATCGCACTCTCATAGTGGCGATCGCCTGAACCCCAAAAATCAATTAAGTTTTAAAACAAGAATCGTTGTATAATTATTAAAGATAACTATTCAGCTAAGAAAATTGATTTGATAATGAAATATTGGCAAGTTAAAAAGTTAAAAGAGACCGAATTCAAGCGTTTGACAGGAGTAAAAAAAAACTTTCAGAGTGATGGTTCGCACTGTCAAAGCTTATCTAAAAAGAAAAAAGAAACCCGGACGTAAACCAAAATTAATAGTTGAAGACCACATTCTCATAATGCTTGAGTATTTAAGAGAATATAGGACTTATTACCATATTAGTCTAACGTGGAAAATGTCCGAATCTAACCTTTGTTGCATTGTCCATAAAATCGAAAATATATTAATAAAATCTCGTCAATTTCGACTACCTGGAAAGAAAGAATTATGGAAAACGAATTATCAAGAGGAAATGGTAGTAATGGATGTCATGGAAAGTCAAATTGAAAGGCCGAAAAAACGACAAAAACAGTTTTATAGTGGAAAACAAAGAGAACATACTTTAAAAACACAAATAGTCATTCAACAGAAAACTGGTCAAATTGTATGCCTAGTCAACGGAAAAGGAAAAACTCATGATTTTAAACTATTTAAAAACAGTGGGGTCAAATTTGGGACATCAATAAAAGTTCTTGCTGATAAAGGCTATCAAGGAATAGGAAAAATTCATCAATTAAGTGAAACCCCCATCAAGAAAAAGAAAGGGAAGAAGTTAAGCCAAGAGGAGAAAAAATATAATCGGCAACTAAATCGATTAAGAATCACAGTCGAACATATAAATCGTCGCTTAAAAATCTTTAAAATCCTTTCTTATCCTTATCGAAATCGTGGTAAGAGATTTGGATTAAGAGCCAACTTAATAGCTGGACTTCATAACTACGATTTGGCTAATTAATTTGTAAAAAAAATCTATTTAATCTCTAGTGGGTTGAGCTTTTTATCATTAGCTTAACTGTTTTAAGCAGCCTATTTTTAATGATTTTGTGTAGAAGCGATCGCTCTTATCTCAATTATTCAAAAATTATCAGATATTTTGTACATCTGAACAAGTTAAATTGGCAAAAAAATAGCCTTTAATTATAGCATAAAATATTTTTGCAAGAGGTTTATTCTAAGACTTCTGGGACAGGACGACTTCCTACTATATCAAGGGTAGCGTCGGGATAGCGTTGACGAATTTTTGGGAAGACATCTAAGCTAAAAAACCGAGCAGCGTCAATATTCGCGGGTTTATCCATCGTTCCCACAAAAGTAATACGATGTCCTGATTGGTTGCTGGGACGTTTGGGAAAAACCGATAAGTTTAATCCATTGGGAATAAGGGTGATGGGGACTTCCAATTTTAAATTTTTGAGTATTTTTTGTTCCGTTTGATTCGCCACTATCACAGCAGCAAATTTATGACAATATTGTTTTTCATAACGGCGTAATATGGGCAAACTTAACTGCTCCCTAAATCCACTGTCATTAGCATTGGTTTCAATTTGATGCTTATAGATTCCATAAACGGAACGGTGAATATCGATAACCATGGGAATTTTTTGTTGCCATTCGGGTCTAACATAGATTTCGTTAGCACTTCCCTCGCATAATAAAAGATCAAATTTTTCAGATGCGATCGCCTTATCTACCCATTCTTGAATTGCTTGGGAATAGTTGGATCGAACACCGGGGGGTGTTCCTTGTTGGACAAAGACTCCTAGTTTTTTGGCGGTTTCTAGGAAACCTTTGTTATTCTCTGGATGGGTGATTTTAGGAAAGATACGACAATTATCAATCTGCGCTTGCAGTGCGTCAATATCCTCTTCTAAGACTTGTTCAGATTCTTGGGTTACTAGGGTAATGTCATAGTTTGTATTAAGATGTTTAAGAAAGGAGAAGGTTCTCACCTGGGCTTTTCCCTGTATTGGTGGATAAGGAAAAAGGGATGAAATTACAAGAATCTTCATGGGTAGATTCATTAGTTATCTAGTTTAGTCTAGCAAGCTTTTCTGTATCTGTAACCTATTTTGCCTAGATCCTGTTAATTTTTTTAGGTAACGGGGTATAGACAACACAGAGAAGTAACTTTTTTTGGGAGTGGTATCACAAATAATTTCTAATTGCTATAGCTGTTTAAGATTTAGTTTAATAATTCTAATGTTTCTAAGAATCTTCAATTTTTTGAAAGTTATTCCTATTCTATTATTCTTTCTTACTTTTTTCTTGGTTATACAAATGTCTTCTACTCATTCTAATTCGTCTTATTCTTTACTAAGTGACCCTTTTTTACAGTTTCCTACAACCTCATCGGTTAAAGTTGTTTGGTTTACTGAATTTTCGGGAATCGATCATAAAATTCTTTATGGACAAAATTTAGACAAAGTAGTAAAAGCTAACACCACTCAATTAAGTTGTACTAGAGAAGATCAAGATTCAAAAGTTACAGAGGATTATTCTCAGACAACTAAACGAAATATCTGGCGACATGAAGGGGAAGTTACCGGATTAAATCAAGGAGAAAAAATACCTTATAAGGTCATTAGTTTTGTTAAAAATCAGCAAATTGAAAGTCAAACTTTTTCTTTAAGTCCTTCTCCGAAAGAAAAAAAGCCTTTAAAAATACTATTAACTTCTGATCATCAGTTAAAGCCTATGGTGGCAGCAAATTTACAAAAAGTTGTTGAAACAATAGGTAAAATTGATGCTGTTTTTTTTTTGCTGGTGACTTAGTTAATATTCCCGATCGCGCCTCGGAATGGTTCGATGATAAAAGGGGTAGGGCATTTTTTCCCTGTCTTCAAGGCTTGGCTAATTATACTATAGAAGATACAATTTATCGAGGTGGTCAATTGATTCAATTTGCCCCTTTATTTCCTACAATTGGTAATCATGAAGTGATGGGAAGATGGTCACAAAATACAGGTTTAAACAGACAATTTGTTGATGCTATCCCTAGAAATGTGGCTAAAAATATTTATGCAGAAAAAACTGATATTATTAATACTAATCGAGATCCTAATATTGAAAGTGACTGGATAAAAGACAATTCTTTTAATACCGACACCTACGAAGAAATTTTTTCTTTTCCTCAAACAGAATCAAATAATAGTCATTATTATGCTGTAACTTTTGGGGATATTCGTCTAGTAGTTTTGCAAGTGACTAATATCTGGCGTTCTCCTAATTTGAGTAACAATGTTCGAGGAAGATATCAAGAATCAGAAAAAGATTTAGAGCAACCTGAAAAATGGGGTTATGGACAACATATTTTTCAAACAATTGAAAAGGGAAGTGAACAGTATCAATGGTTAGAAAAAGAACTAAAAAGTCAAGCTTTTAAACAAGCAAAATACAAAATTGTCATGTTTCATCATCCCGTACATACTTTAGGCGGAAATATTGTTCCACCTTATACCGATCCCATCCAAAATACTACCTACGATAGTGATGGCAATGTAACAGAAATTAGTTATCACTATCCTAAAGAAGATGATTATATTATTCGGGATATAATGCCACTTTTAGAAACAGCAAAAGTTAACTTAGTTTTTTATGGTCATTCCCATCTTTGGAATCGTTTTTTAAGTAAAGATGGTATTAATTTTCTAGAATCTTCTAATGTTGGTAATAGTTATGGCGCACATTTAGGCAATAATAAAAGACCTATCCCTCCTGATTATTCTCAGTCCAACTATGTTGAAATAGGTAATCCTAATGGACTTAAAGCAATTATTCCTAATTTAGCACCCTTAACAGATGAAAATAATAATCCTCTACCTTATATTGCTAGTAATTATATCACAGTTTTCAGTATTTTAGACACAGAAAAAGGAATAGTAAGCAGTTATTACTTTGATACTCGTCAACCCAATTCTAGTGTTATTAAATTTGATGAATTTACAATTTAATGGTATTTTCAGAGGAATAATTAGTTTATTCATTGATCCCCAATAGTTAAATGATTGAATTAGGGCATTTGCTAAGAGTACATCTTTTGATATACTAAAGATATTATCGGATTTATAACAACTATGACCTAATCTGTGAGTGAATTATATCCTTTATAAGAACAATTCACAAGCTTCTCTTACGAATAACATTTTTGTATCAGTATTACTACTCAAAACTTCTTAAAGGAAGTTTCTAATCAATTAATTCAATTTTTGGTTTTTTACTTTAAAACTATTAAACATCAGTAGAAGTTAATTATGAACCGTTTTTTTTACGAAAAATCCAGTAGTTACCAAGGATATTTAATTATTCCTTTTCTTTTAGCAAAACTTAGTGGTGAGTTTATTTATTCTTATTCTTTATTATCGTCACAAGGTTATGATGATGAGTTTCATAAAGCAAAAAATCCAGCAGGAATTTGCTCTACTACATTAACTGGGATGATAGAAATTGCTCAAGAACATCTTAACCAATACAGTGTTAATTTAAAAGAAGATGATTATTTTGAGCAACGTTATACTTATCAAGGTACATTAATCATTATTCATAGACAAGGAAAAAGATGTTCTTATGAGCATTATCCTTCCCATGAATTAAGAAATATTGCTGCACCAACTTTGTTTCTCAATCCTGATAGTTGTATTGACTGGATTAAAAAAAGATTGGCTCGTGGTCAAGTTCAATTTTAAAGCTTGGAAGGCTGTGTTAGTATTTGTATGTTAAGGATTTTGTGTACAAAGAAAAAAAAGCTAAGTTTCGTTTAAAATCAGTGGTAAAAATCTTGGTAATTATCTCTTTATTTTTATTGACAATTACCCAATCTTCTGCATTAGACAAAGACTTAGAAGAATCTTTACCTCCTCTACAAACCCATCCTTTACCCACTCCATTAAACCAATGGCAAGATCAACCCTATTCTGGGGACTATTTTGACCAAATTGAACCCAGTGTAGCAGGTTATCTATTATGGTCGGAATTTCCTATAAAAATCTACTTTGATCGTCCCGATAACCCTAGTGATACTGCTGCGACAACTCGTCGTTTCAATCAATGGGTTAGTGCAGTTGAAACGTCTATTAGTGAATGGAACAGTTATTTACCCATGACAGAAGTAGACAGAGCCGAATTAGCCGATATTATCATAGAAAGGAATGATCCTCCTATAGATGTACAAGTAGACCCAGAAACAGGACAATTAGATATTCCTCGCGCTAGAACTGCTCAAGCTCGCTATGAGTTTTATATCGAAAACAATCAGCTTTTACATAAGATGGTTATACAAATTAGTCCTCGTTTAAGTCAAGTTGCCACTCTATCTGCTGCACGTCATGAGTTAGGTCACGGTTTAGGAATTTGGGGTCATAGTTTACAAGAAAATGATGTCCTTTATTTTTCACAAGTTAGTTCATCGATTCCTATTTCTTCTAGAGATATTAACACTTTGAAAAAAATTTATGAGCAACCAACTCGTTTAGGATGGTCTTTCCCAGGGGATAATTGATTTTAACAATGTACTAAGGGTATTATAGCGTTTCTCGGACTCAATATGTACACCTCATATCGAGCCTCCGAACTCCGAACTCCGAACTCCGAACTCCGAACTCCTAAAACTAGAAAACTCTGTACCTCACAAGTATGAGAAGTGCTATATTAGGATTTGCTAAGAGCTAATCCGGCTAACCATCCGGTAGTCCAAGCACTTTGAAAATTAAACCCCCCGGTTACTCCATCAATGTCTAAAACCTCTCCAGCGAAGTATAAATGCTGACAAACTTTGCTTTCCATTGTCGAAAAATTAACTTCTTTCAATTTTACTCCTCCACAGGTCACAAACTCATCTTTAAAAACTCCTTTACCGAGAATTTTATACTCTCCTTGAGTTAATTCTTTAGCCAGTTTAATCAGTTCATTTTTAGACAGTTCAGACCATTTTTTTTGAGAGTCAACAGCAATAAAGTTTAGTAATCTTTGCCACATTCTTTTTGGTAAGGGGAAAGGGCAAAAAGAAGAAATTTGTTGACGAGATTGGCGATATTGAGACTGAATTTCTATTAATTTTTCCTTAACTTGTTGAGGGTTATCAGGGAAAAGCCAATTAATTGATAGTAACATTTGATAATTGTTTTCCGCCAATATTTTTGCTCCAAATGCGGATAATTTGAGGACTCCAAAACCACTAATACCCCAATGGGTAATTAAAAGAGATCCTGATTGTTGTGCCGTTTTATTTTTACCTTTTCCAGATAATTTTAAGCCTACGGAATCGACGGAGATACCTTCTAGTCCTTGAAAACGTGAATCTTTGATCTTAAAAGTAAATAAAGAAGGAAGAGGCGTGATAATTTCATGGCTTAGAGATTTGGCTAATTGATAGCCCCTAGCACTACTTCCTGTTGCTAGTAAAATCCTGTCACCTCTTAAGCTTTCTCCGTGTTTTAATCTAACTTTAAACTGGTTTTCCTGTAACTTTAAAGCGACTACTTCCGACTTTAATTTTATATCAATCTTAGCATTTTCGGCTGCTTTGATTAGACAATTAACAATAGTTTGGGAGCTATCAGTTACAGGAAAAACACGACCATCGGCTTCTGTTTTTAACCTTACACCTCTTTTCTCAAACCAATTTATTATGTCTTGAGGTTGAAAGCGAGTAAATGCTCCTCGCAGTTCCCTACCACCACGAGGATAATAAGTTACTAATTCTGCTGGATCAAAGCAATGATGAGTTACATTGCAACGTCCCCCACCAGAAATACGAACTTTTCCTAAAACTTTAGCACTTCCTTCAATTATTGTCACACGGGTTAGAGGATTATTTTCAGCGCAAACAATCCCTGCAAAAAAGCCAGCCGCACCTCCTCCAATAATAATAATATCCAATGAATTGCTCAATGTTGAATAACCTTTTGCTTAAACCTAAAACTTCTGGTCTGAAGATAACATAATTTAAGGATACAGTTAAAGAGGAAGATATTAGAAATGATCTCAAAAGAAGATTTCAAGGCTATAGATTATAAGCTCCTTCAGTTTCTGGACTTTCCACTTTAGGTAGTCCCATACTGTAGTTAAGGACACGACTTTTGAGGTTGTAACTAATTTCACCTTTTTGAAGAAGACTGCGGATAAAATGTTCTAAGTCTGAACCGATGCGACGTAAATTATAATCGCTTAATTCTTCGCCACTGGCAGACTCTACTAACTCATCAAATTTACGATAGACTTTTTGTAAAGCATCTTCCTCCCAGTTGAATTCGTTATCGGGATCAACATCTAAAGTGAGCATATTATCACTTTCTACTAATTCATTTTTGTGAACTTCGGCTGTATAGATACGGATATGACGAGTTGTAGATTTGACAAACATAGTAGATAAATAAAAAAAGAGACTTATATTTAGATGGTAATGCTTTCTGCTTTAAACAGCAATTAAACTTGATCGAGATTAGGAGAAGGGGATAAAGACTTAAACCTTCATCCCCATGGAGTGATTATTTACTTCCGGCTTTGACGCATTCTTCAACCAAAGGCATTACAGCATCAACATCTTTCCAGCCTAAAATTTCTGTGACTTTTTTCTCCAGATTTTTGTAGGTACGGAAAAATTCCGCAATTTCTTCTAAACGGTGAGGAGCAATGTCTTTGATAGATTTTACTTCGCTAAAGCGTGGATCTTCATCAGGGACACAAAGAACTTTTTCATCGCGATCTCCACCATCGATCATTTCTAACATACCAATAGGACGGGCTGCAATGACACAACCCGGGAAAGTAGGTTGATCAATGATCACCATGCCATCCAAAGGATCACCGTCATCCGCTAAGGTATTAGGAACAAACCCATAGTCGTAAGGATATTGTACCGAGGCAAACAAAACGCGATCGAGAGCAAAGGCTTTCATATCCTTGGTTTGAGTCGAGGGGAGCTATTAAACTCCGCCCCTCTCAGTTAGATCTGGACGTGCGACTTTCACCGCATCCGGCTCCCGATAATCTAGACTTTTCCAGTCTTACCCATGTGGATGTAATCGTGACAACTTTGATGGACTGCCAAAAGGTTTTGGGTTCTCCAGTTATCATGATTCCCATCAATGTGATGGAATTGGACTTTTTCATCAGATATGAATTTAAGTCCACAGTGTCCGCATGATTGGTTCTGTCTTCTTAGACATCTAGAGGTGAAATCAGTGTAGAGTTTGCTGTTACGCTTGCTCCAATATACTGTATCTCCGTCGTAGGGGGATTTATTTCCTTTGACGCTGACGAATCGATTTTCTGCGTATGGAACTGATGGGAATGCTTTTAAAAGTAATTCCCTAGTTTTGTAGCGGTCAAGTTTCTTTTCCTTATTGAATTTCTTGAAGGCTCTATAAGCCGTTCTCCATAAGGAAAATCTGGAGCCACTCATTTTGCAGTATCTATGATAATTTCGCCATCCTCTGACTAGAGGTGCAATTTTTTCTGCTTTTACTCTAGCCCCAATATTCGAGTTATTAACGATTTTTTTGACTTTATTGATAAAAGTTTTATAGTTATCCTCTGATGGAACACATCTAAACTTTCCGTTTTGTTGGACTTTAAAATGCCAGCCCAGGAAGTCAAATCCATCTGTCGAGTGTACTAGCTTTGTTTTGCTTGACTTTATTTTTAGTCCTCGTTCGGCTAGAAACTGTTCAACCCTTAAAAGTATCAACTCAGCGTTATCTTTTGGCTTTAAAATGAAAACCATATCATCCGCATAACGGATGCTATTGTGGAGGTCTTCTATTCCATCTAACGCTATGTTTGCTAATAGAGGGCTGACCACTCCCCCTTGGGGGGTTCGGAGTTCTGGAAATTCAGGGCCGACTCCTGCCTTTAGACATTTCCAAAGGCCAAGTTTAATAGCTTGTGGTGCTATGACCCGTTCCATTATTGATGTGTGGTCAATCCTGTCGAAACACTTTTCTATATCTAGCTCTAGTATTCTCTTATTAATCCCATTAGCGTGTGAGCTTAGGTTATTGAAGAGAATTTTTTGCGCATCGTGCGTTGAGCGTCCGGGTCTGAACCCATAGCTTTTGGCGTGGAAAAGTGCCTCATGTGCTGGTTCTATGGCGTATTTAACAAGGCATTGCCATGCTCTGTCTGCCATAGTGGGAACCTTCAGCATTCTGGTTGTTCCATCCTTTTTAGGGATGGGAACTGCTCTTAGCTTTGAATGATTCCATTTGTTAGCTGTGAGTAACCTTTTTGCTAAGGCGAACCTTTGTTTGAAGTTCAGGGATTTTTGCCCATCCACTCCTGCGGTTCTTTTTCCAGCGTTTAGCTGTGTAACTTGTCGGACTGCCAGTAATCTTGCTGCTGAGGATTTCAGAATTAGCTTTTGCAGGTTCTTTGCTCGTACCCTGTCATTCTCTCGAATGGCTTTGAACAGTCTTGTTTGTAATCGGAAAAGATTCCTTTGGAGTTTCTTCCAAGGGAGCTTTTGCCAAAGTTCACTGAAGTTGATTTCGTGTCTAACCATGATTTACGTACTTGACCATTTTCTGATTACCTCAAGGCAGTTACGCCTTGTCCTACCCGAAATAAAGGGGTTCGGTGTCTCGTCTCACTTACCTGGGTTTTCGACCTTTCCCAAGACCTTTATTCCGTTTTTATTCGTTCCGACGGTGCGATTTCTTGCCATCTTTAGAGCGAACCACTTTGCCCATTTGCCTCTCGAGGGTTACAGTTATCATTCGAATAATACTGTGAGAGTAGCAAATCAACTCGGTCATTTGGATTCAGATTGACCGGTCATACGTAGGACACTTTTATAGGTTCTGTTTACTCATGGATGACTACCATAACGCCAGTGTGGTCTATCTGCTTTGACCTCTGATTGCGTCCTTTTGCCAGCTTCAGCCTCCAGAATTCCGAGTCTGGTCACTGTGGCAAGGTTTAGAGTCACCTGTCCTCTCAGGGGTGAGAATTTAACTCACATCGGCTCCGTCAGTTATGTAGTTAAGAATTGTTACGAAGAACCTCTTAACTATCACCTCAGCTTATGAATTAGGCTGAGAACGAACCGCACTCATACTCGTATTTATTCTTGCTTCCTGCCGGAATTTCGATTAAAACATTGATTAGACCAGGTTTTGGTTGAGCCGGAATGAGTGATAAGTCCACGATTTTCTCCGAATGCTTACTAATTACTTTGATTGAGGAAGATAGTGAGATTATGGCTTGAGAACGTTAATATTATTCTTTCTTGAGTCCATAATTTTCCCTTCGGTGCTTATTTTACAACGAATTTACCCCAAGATTGATATGAATCACATGATCACTGTGATCAAAACCATTGAGGGTAAAGGAGAAACCGAAGATAATAAATACAGGATTCAAAAAGCGGGTGCATACAACAGCACAGGGTTATTTATTGTTTTTAACAGTGAATGGCCCCCTTTTTTTGTCTATTTTCTAGATTGATATGAATCACATGATCACTGTGATCAAAACCATTGAGGGTAAAGGAGAAACCGAAGATAATAAATACAGGATTCAAAAAGCGGGTGCATACAACAGCACAGGGTTATTTATTGTTTTTGACAGTGAATGGCCCCCTTTTTTTGTCTATTTTCTAGATTGATATGAATCACATGATCACTGTGATCAAAACCATTGAGGATAAAGGAGAAACCGAAGATAATAAATACAGGATTCAAAAAGCGGGTGCATACAACAGCAAGCGGTTATTTATTGTTTTTGACAGTGAATGACCTCTTTTTTTTGTCTATTTTCTAGATTGATATGAATCACATCATTACTGTGAGTAATAACATTGAGGGTAAAGGAGAAACCGAAGATAATAAATACAGGATTCAAAAAGCGGGTGCATACAAAAATAGAGGGTTATTGCCTATTGATCACGGCGAATAACCCTTTTTTTATGGTGTAGAGATCAATAACTGTTGACCTCCATATAATTTAAAAGTTAGGCTCTAAATACTTTTTCTACGGCCTGGAGTAAGAATTCTCTAGGAAAGAAGCGAGAACTATTAACTATTAGTTTATTAGTGATGCTTCCTGTTACCACATTAGCTTGATTTTTTTCTAAAGCGTTCAGTCCATCTTTAACCACAGTTTTCGCTGATGTCAAACTGCCATTATTTTTATTTTCAAAACTCTGAGGAAAGTCAGCAACTTCAAAGAAATTTGATTCCGTTGGACCGGGACATAAGGCTAAACAATTGATCCCTTTATCCTTATTTTCTGCCCATAATGATTCTGTGAAACTGAGAACAAAGGCTTTTGTGGCTGCGTAAGTAGATAGATAGGGTAAAGCTTGGAAACCTGCAATAGACGCTACATTGATGATACTGCCTTGTCTGTGTGTTTGCATCTGGGATAAGAATAAATGGGTTAATTCCACCAAGACAGTCACATTGAGTTGAATCATCTCTAACTGTTTCGATAATTCTCGTTCAGCAAACGGACCATAATCCGCAAAACCGGCATTATTAATTAAACCATCCACTGTTAACCCCTTGTCTTGAACCTGCTTATATACCTTTTGTGCTGCCTGGGGTTCGGTTAAATCTTGTACAATGACTTCAACATCGATAGATGTTCTTTCTTGTAGTTGTTTAGCTAATTGATCTAGCTTATCCTGGGAGCGAGCAACTAAAATGAGGTTACTACCACGAGCAGCTAATTCTTCGGCAAATGCTTTGCCAATACCCGAAGATGCGCCGGTAATTAGAGCGGTTTTCATCACCATTATGATTACAATCTAAGAGGAGTTAGTATTGTTACGAATTGTAACGCAAACGAACCCAAAAAATTTATTTGTTAATAACCATTAAGACAATGCCCCTAAAACCCATGCCCATGAAAGTTATTAGAGATTTAGGTTGCTTTGTGCGATCGCTGTGGGGTAGTTGGTCTTTATCCTTGATGGATCGCTATATTGCCACACAATTGATTAATCCGTTGCTGTTTTCTGTGGGTTTGGTGTCTGTGTTGGGGGTAGCGATCGGTTATTTATCAGATTTAGCGGATAAAGTGGTGGATTCTAATTTGCCTTTAATACAAGCTTCAGAAATTTTGTTGTTAAAGGTGCCAGAGTTTACGGCTTATGCTTTGCCTATTTCTGTGATGTTAAGTACCTTATTAACCTACGGAAGGTTAAGTAGTGATAGTGAATTAATTGCTTTTCGGGGATGTGGGGTAAGTCTTTATCGTTTGATAATTCCTGCTGTGGTGATGAGTTTGCTGGTGACGGGGGTAACGTTTTTGGTAAGTGAGTTAGTGGTTCCGGCGGCCAATTATCGGGCTACGGGGATTTTAGTGGAGTATTTACAGGAAGAACATCCTTATTGGCAAAACAAAGATATTTTTTATCCTGATTATGAACAGGTTGTTTTACCCAATGGAGAGAAAGAAAAACAATTAAAACATCTATTTTTTGCTGAAAAGTTTGATGGGCAAAACTTGAAAAATTTAACGGTTTTAGAGTGGTTAGAAAACCGATTAAATCGTATTGTAGTATCAGATTCAGCGACGTGGAATGGACAGGAAGAAACCTGGGATTTTTTCAACGGAACCCTTTATAAATTAGCCCCAGATGCTTCTTATAAAGAAGCTGATCCCTTTGAACATCGACAGTTACCTTTAAGCAAAGCTGCCTTTGAATTTGCTTTACAGGGACGAGATCCCTATGAAATGAATATTATTCAGGCCAGCCAGTATATGAGGATTTTAAAGATGATGGGGGATGATAAAAAATTACGGACGTTTCAGGTAAGAATTCAACAAAAATTAGCTTTTCCTTTTATTTGTGTGGTTTTTGGGGTGATTGGTTCATCCTTGGGATCGACCCCTCAAAACATGAGTCGGGCGACGGGTTTTGGCTTAAGTGTGGTGATTATTTTTGCTTATTATTTATTAGGTTTTTTGATTGGCAGTTTAGGACTAATGGGTTTAATTTCTCCTGTGTTGGCAGGTTGGTTACCAAATATTTTGGGCTTAGTTATGGGAGGTTACTTACTGTATCGTTTTGCTGAATCTTAGAAAACTTTATAAGGTGTACATTATCCACCTCACACAATAAAAAAGAACCGAGAAAATCAGTTTTTCTCGGTTCTGTGTCTAGATTCAATTAATTAAGTTTTGAATCTTCAAATTTATTGGAGTTCTAAACAACGGTGGTTTCAGGGTTAATATAACCACTGATATCACTGGAGAAAAGATAACCATCACCGACTTCTACAGTAGCGACATTTTCGTAAATGCCATCACTCTTGCTGCTTAACTCGATGTAATCAAAACGAGCAAATTCGTAACCATCTTCATACCCTTTGAGGGTAAGAACGTCACCGGTTTCGATGGTGAGATGTTCGGCTGCTGTGCGAGTTGTGGCAGTATGAGCATTAGGAAGATGAGACCCTAAATGTTCATCAAAAATCCAGTGATCGATGGTGTGTCCATTGACTTTAAATTCACCCTCAGCATGACCATCGTTTTCCTCAAAGTAACCAATAAGAACATCATATTCACCGGTTTCTCCATGAAAACTAATAGAAGCATGTCCCTGATGACCGTTAATTCTGATTAACTCATCAGCAGAAGCATCATTGTTATGTTCAACGCTGTAGTTGTATAAGTGGAATTCTTCAGCTTCTAGGCGAATGGTCTCAGAAGTGGATAAATCTTCAACCGTCAAGTTTTTGGCATACTTCCAAGTTTCACCAGCATCTAAGACGTTATTCCCGTTAACATCCCCAACATTAAATTCACCATCCAGCACTTGATCAGGATTAAAGTCATCGTCCGTATCATCAGGGGTTCCATTATCATCGGTAACGATTACCTCATCAGCATCAAAGGGTACATTCCCTGTGTTGCTTACATGGGGTTTGCTGAATAAAAGCAAAACCCTATTCTTTAAAAGGTTACACCCATATTCGCGATCGCAAAAAAGATCAGCTTTGTCGGCTACAAACCGCTATAATTGGTAGAAACACCTCCCAGTTGTTGGTCAAGAACAAATGTATCGAAAAGAGGAGCAACCTTTACCGCCCCCAGAAAAATTTGAATTACCTTTCGAGGGCAAATTGTCCCCCAATAATCGTTGGGTAATCATGGCAGAGTTGATACCTTGGGATGATTTTGAGGAAGAATATGCTAAACTTTTTTCAGCAGAAAAAGGTGCGCCAGCCAAACTATTTAGAATGGCATTAGGGACATTAATTATTAAGGAAAAATTAGGAACAAGTGATAGAGAAACTATAGAACAGATTAGAGAAAATCCCTATCTACAATACTTTATAGGTTTAAATTGTTATCAACAAGAGCCACCACTGGAATCTTCAATGCTAGTTCATTTTAGGAAAAGAATTGATGGAGAATTGATAAACAAAATCAATAAAAAATAGTAAAAAGAGAAATAGACAAGAGTGATAAAGAAGTAAAAAAAAAGGATTGTCTCCAAGAAAAAGGAGAAAAAATAAAAAATAAAGGTAAACTAATTTTAGATGCGACTTGTGCGCCAGCAGACATCAAATACCCAACGGATTTAGGCATATTAAATCAAGCCAGAATTGAGACAGAAAGAATAATAGATAATCTTTATAAACCATTAAGAGTAAAATTGAGAAAAAAGCCGAGAACTTCTAGAAAAATTGCTAGAAAGGAATACTTAAAAGTAGCTAAAAAACGAAAAGTATCTTATCAAGAAAGAAGAAAAGCTATCGGGAAACAGTTAAAATACCTTAAGAAAAATTTAGGAAATATAGAAGACTTAATTCAAGCTGGGGCTTCCCTGGAAAATCTGAGTAAAAGACAGAAAAATTGTCTAGAGACTATCAAAAAAGTTTATGAACAACAACAGTCAATGTGGGAGAATAAGACCCAGAGTGTTTCTCAAAGAATTGTAAGTTTAACTCAACCGCATATTCGTCCAATAGTGAGGGGAAAAGCAGGAAAACCAATAGAGTTTGGAGCTAAACTCTCAGTAAGCTGTGTAGATAACTATGTGTTTCTAGACAAAATAAGTTGGGAAAACTTCAATGAATCTTGTCATTTAAAAGAACAAGTAGAAAAGTATAAAGAAACGTTTGGCTATTATCCCGAATCCGTCCATGTAGATAAAATTTATCGAACTAGGGAAAACAGAAATTGGTGTAAGGAAAGAGGGATAAGAATCAGTGGTCCGAAGTTAGGAAGACCTCCGAAAAATGTCAGTGAAGAAGAAAAGAAACAAGCCCACTCCGATGAATGCTTCCGTAATGCTATTGAGGGAAAGTTTGGACAAGCTAAACGAAGATTTAGCCTAAATCTCGTGATGACAAAACTCCCTGAAACCTCCATTACATCTATTGCTATTACATTTTTAGTTGTCAATCTTTCTAAACTTCTGAGGCAGTTTTTGTCGCTTTTTTTGTCCTTATTTACTAATAATAGAACAGGAGAACTCATCAAACCGCCTTTCATTAATTTTGATTATACTTTAAACAATTTTTATGTACTAAAACTTATTGATTTGTCAGAAAATTCTTGGTCAAAAGTGGCATAAATTTTGGAGAAACTTTTTCAGCAAACCCTAATTAACTCATGACCTGAAGCGAAATCGTTATATTCGATTTCGTAGCCGTTTAATTCGTAGAAGTCTTCTGCTTCAATGTGTATTGTCTCGGAAGTTAACAACTCTTGAACAGTGTCAGTTGCAGAATACTTCCAGGTTTCACCAACGTCTAAGAAGTTATTTTGGTTAACATCTCCAACGTTAAATCCTCCATCAAGGACTTGTTCTGGGTTGAAGTCATCGTTGCTATCATCAGCAGTGCCATTGTCATCAGTGACGATTACATCAGCAGCAGCGAATGCCACATTACCTGTGTTAGTTACATCGTAGGTGAAGGTAACATTACTCCCAGGATTTAACTCAGGGTATTCATCAGGACTATTTGCATCGATACCGTTGACAAACTTCTCAATATCAATGTCAGGATCTGGGGTTAAGCTAACGTAATGGCTATGATCAGAATCTTCAACACCATCAGCAACAACCGTACCGATGTTTTTATAGATGCCATCGCTGAAGGTATCAAAATCTAAGCCAGAAATAGCACCGCTACCAACAAGCTCAACTTCTATCTTGACAACATCACTGTCATTGATATTTAAAGTTTGGAGACTACCATCACCGGGAGCAGGAATTGCCGTAGTCACTACATTTCCATCACTATCGGTCGTGCGAACTTCACCACCTGTTTCCTCAATATCTACTAAATTAATTGAGTTGAAATCCACAGGGTTATCTAGATCTAAGGTGATTACACCACCACCAGCATTGTCATCAGGATCGTTACTATCACCGTCTTCGGAGATGATTAAGATGTTGCCTTCACTGTCTGTTGCTAAATCAAAATCGCCACCGGTTGGGTTCGCACGGTCAAAGATCATGGCACCAAATTTAGTGGCAGAAATCGTCAATCCTAAATTCTGGTATTCATCATCAATGACGGTACCTGCCGGTAAAGCATTACCTTCACCGTCGGTCTCAAAATCAATAACATTGTTAGTAGCAGTAGATAAATCTTGAGCGGTTCCTGTCTTCTGATAAATCCAGGTTTCACCCGGGGCTAAAGTATTATCCCCATCTGCTTGATCAATGATGTCGGTGATAGTTCCTTCTTGGTCATCTGTTACTAAAATCTCACTTTCGTCAAACGGAACATCACCTGTGTTAGTAACCTCATAGGTCCAAGTTACTGTGTCACCAACAATGATTTCGGCTGCTGCGTCTGGGGTGTCAGCATCTACACCGTTGGTGAATTTTTCAATGTCAATATCTGGGATGAGTCGAATTAACCCTGCGTCTAAGGTGCCGTTAAAGTCTCCTGATTCGAGAATAACGGTTTCAGTCATGCCGTTGTCGGGGTCTGCATCAGAGTCCACTGCGTTGTCATCACCCACATTAGGAGTGGTGAATTCAAAACCTTCGGGTGCGACAAAGGTGACTTTGTATTCTCCTGGGGTTAAACCAGTGAAAGCATATTCTCCATCAGCATCGGTGGTGGTGGTGATGGGGTCGCCATTGCCATCGGTTACAGGAGTACCATCGGGGTTTTGTAGTTGAACTTCTACTCCAGAGACACCTGCTTCTCCTGAGTCTTGAATACCGTTACCATTTGTATCTTCAAAAACGAAGTCTCCTAATCCTGCTGTTTTGAAGAAACCAGCATCGATGGTGGGGTTAAATTCTCCTGAAGCTAAGACGACGACATCAGACATTAAACCATCTGAGTCAATGCTGGGGTCATTTCCTGCTTGACGGGGGCTAACACCATCAAACCCACCGGGTTGAGAAAACATCACTTTGTACTCGACACCAGGGGCTAAACTAGGAAAGAAGTAACTACCATCGGCGGAGGTGGTGGTGATACCAACCACATCGTCAATTAGACCATCGTTGTCGGTATCGGCTAAGAGTTTCACCTCAACTCCGGCAATACCTACTTCTCCTGCATCTTGAATACCATTGGCGTTGCTGTCTTCAAATACGAAGTCTCCTAAAGAAGCAGGTTGAACTAACCCTGCATCTAAAGTACCGTTAAAGTCCCCTGACTCTAAGATCACGGTTTCGGTCATGCCGTCCATGGTGGGGTCGGCATCAGAGTCAATGGTGTCATCGTCTCCCACATTGGGGGTGGTGAACTTGAAGCCATCGGGTGCCACAAACTTGACTTTGTATTCCCCAGGGGTTAACCCTTCAAAGGAATAGAAACCATTAGCATCGGTGGTGGTGGTGATGGGGTCGCCATTGCCATCGGTTACAGGAGTGCCATCGGGGTTTTGTAGTTGAACTTCTACTCCTTCAACGCCGGCTTCTCCTGAGTCTTGAATACCGTTACCGTTTGTATCTTCAAAAACGAAGTCTCCTAAACCTGCTGTGTTGAAGAAACCAGCATCAATAGTAGGATTATTTTCTCCTGATGCTAAAACCACAACATCAGACAATAAACCATCGGAGTCAACGGCAGGATCTCCTCCTTGTTGACGGGGACTAACACTATCAAAGCCACTGGGTTGAGTAAATTCAACTTGGTACTCTACACCAGGGGTTAAACCAGTAAATTCATAACTGCCATCCGGTGCAGTGGTAGCTGTATCTACTACATCGTCGATGTTCCAATCGTTATCGGTATCGGCTAAGAGGGTAACTTCTACTCCTCCAATACCAGTTTCTCCTGTGTCTTGGATTCCGTTAGCGTTTGTATCTTCAAAAACGAAGTCTCCTAAAGAAGCAGTGTTGAAGAAACCAGCATCAATAGTAGGATTATTTTCTCCTGAAGCTAAAACCACAACATCAGATAATAAACCATCGGAGTCAAGAGCAGGATCTCCTCCTTGTTGACGGGGACTAACACTATCAAAGCCACTGGGTTGAGTAAATTCAACTTGGTACTCTACACCAGGGGTTAAACCAGTAAATTCATAACTGCCATCCGGTGCAGTGGTAGCTGTATCTACTACATCGTCGATGTTCCCATCGTTATCGGTATCGGCTAAGAGGGTAACTTCTACTCCTCCAATACCAGTTTCTCCTGTGTCTTGGATTCCGTTAGCGTTGCTGTCTTCAAAAACGAAGTCTCCTAAAGAAGCAGTGTTGAAGAAACCAGCATCAATAGTAGGATTATTTTCTCCTGAAGCTAAAACCACAACATCAGACAATAAACCATCGGAGTCAACGGCAGGATCTCCTCCTTGTTGACGGGGGCTAACACTATCAAACCCACTGGGTTGAGTAAATTCAACTTGGTACTCTACACCTGGGGTTAAACCAGTAAATTCATAACGGCCATCTGCGGCAGTGGTAGCTGTATCTACTACATCGTCGATGTTCCCATCGTTATCGGTATCGGCTAAGAGGGTAACTTCTACTCCTCCAATACCAGTTTCTCCTGCGTCTTGGATACCGTCAGCGTTGCTGTCTTCAAAAACGAAGTCTCCTAAACTGGCTGTTTGATAAAAACCCTGATCAATCGTAGGGTTACTTTCGCCAGAGCTTAACGTCACCACGTCGGAAATGAGGCCATCACTATCAACCGTGTCATCTGTGCCTTGGTTCGCTGGACTGACTTCAAATCCTTCTGGTTGCTCAAATTCAACTACGTAATCCCCAGCAATTACTTCAAAATGATAATTACCATCGGCATCGGTGGTGGTGGTATGAACTACATCGTCAATTTGACCATCGTTATCGGTATCGGCCAAGAGATTGACTGTGACTCCTTCAATACCATTTTCTCCTGCGTCTTGGATGCCATCGGCATCAGAGTCTAACCAAACTCTATCACCCAATTTGGCTAACTCAACCCCAATGATTAAGGGTTGTTTATCAAAAGGGTTATCATCCGTTGTATTTCTATCGGGAAAGAGCAAGACCCCCAGTTGTCCGGTTACCTGTTCCCCAAAAACCGTGGTGTAGTCATATTCGGGAACAAATCCTCCTCCATTAGCCTCGGCTAATTCTACAATTTTGTCCACTCTGGCAGAGGCATTGGGGTCTGTTGTATCATTACCCAAGTCGGGGAGGTCATTTCCGTTGGGGTTAAAGCTTTCTCCTAAAACGGTCTAGATGGCAGCCTGAACGTCACTAAAGGTAAAGGTGCCTATGTCATCACCAACCGCAGAGCTATCTTTGCCAGCAAAACACTGGTTGAGAATCCAAGAGGCTAACTCTAAGTTGGCAGGATTGTCGATAGCAGATAAAAACTCTGGAGGGATATCATCGTAAACAGAAAAAACCTCGGCTGTTAAGTCGTTTTCTCTCCGACCAATCAGGGTGTCTGTATCCACACAATAGCCATCAAAGGCTCCAGCAAGAATACTATCCTCAATTGTAATATCGGCATAGCTATCTTCCCCGGCCTGATTGCCATTGAAAGCTTGGGAGGATTCGTTACAATTTATTGTCTTAGCAACATGGTGTTGCTTAATCTATCGTTATCATCAGGAAAAAACTCTTATTAGTGTCGATTTTGATTCTTTGAAGACCCTAGAAGGTAATCAATCCTATTTTGAATTTTCCCCGATTACTCTCCCAATACTCAAATCGACAACTTTTGAGGAATTATTAAGCAATATACAACAGAAAGTCAAAGAAAATAAAGTCTTTACTAAATCCAATCAACAATCAAATGTTGGTTTTATTAATTCACACCTAGTCAATATAGATGCTTTAGGAAATAAGTTGAATTTTGATTTGCTATTATGTACAAACTGTAAAAAAGATTATAAAAAAGATAGCTATCAATTTCAATTATTTTATGATGATAATTTATTCGAGCATAAAACAATTAATCGGATTATTAGTCATTTTAAGGTGTTATTAGCTTCGATTATAGATAATCCTCAGCAATGTATTGACAAATTACCTTTATTAACAAAATCCGAAAAATACAAACTATTACATGAGTTAAATCAAACAGAGAGAAAACATCTCACAGATAAATGTATTCATCAATTAATTGAAGAACAGGTTGAAAAAAATCCTGAGCAGATTGCAGTAATTTTTGAAGATGAGCAACTTACTTATAGAGAATTGAATCAGAAAGCTAATCAGTTAGCCAATTATTTGCAAAAATCTGGCATTATTCCTGGGGACTTCATTGGTTTATTTCTAGAACCATCTTTAACAAGAATTATTGGATTATTGGCGATTTTAAAAGTAGGGGGAATTTATCTACCTTTAGATCCCAACTATCCTTTAGCTCGTTTGAGATTCATGATAGAAGATTCACAGATATCAATTTTGTTAACTCAAGAATCTTTGCACTATAAGTCGTATATAAAATCATTAAGAACGATTAATTTAGATACAGATTGGAATGAAATTGCACAAGAATATTCTAATAATATTGTAGCTAATATAGCAGAAAATAATTTAGCTTATATAATTTACACATCTGGCTCCACTGGATTGCCAAAAGGGGTTCTAATTGACCATAAATCCCTATCCCATCATTGTCAAAATATAATTGATAATAATCACTTAAATATTAAAGATCGTATTCTACAATTTGCTTCTTTTAGTTTTGATGTTTCTTTGGAGCAAATTTTACCAACCTTAGGGGTTGGGGCTAGTCTAATTTTAGTTAATGCTAAAAATTTAACTATCTTCAATTTAAACAAAATAATAATTGATTTAGGTTTAACTATTGTTAATTTTCCTCCTTCTTATTTAACTCAATGGTTAGAATTTATAGATAAAAATGAATTTAAACACTCTCTTAATCAACTCAGATTGGTAATTTCTGGAGGGGAAGCTTTACCATTAAATACTGTCAAAAAATGGAATTTGAGTCCTCTCAAAAATATCTCTTTAATTAATGCTTACGGTCCTACAGAGGCAACGATTACAGCCATTACTTTTCCTCTTCCCAAAAATACAAATTTCATAAAATCATGTAAGACAATTCCTATTGGTCGTCCATTACCTAATCGTACAACATATATTCTTGATGCACAACAAAACCCTGTTCCTATTGGTGTTTCTGGAGAATTATATATTGGAGGAGAAGGATTAGCTTGTGGTTACTTAAATCAATTGGAATTAAGCAAAGAAAAATTTATTGACAATCCATTTGGAACGGGAAAATTATATAAAACAGGGGACTTAGTTAGATACTTAACAGACGGAAATATTGAATTCTTAGGACGTATTGATAATCAAGTGAAAATTCGTGGTTTTCGGGTTGAATTAGGAGAAGTTGAAACTATCTTGAGTCAGCATTTTCAGGTAAGAGAAGCTAAAGTAATGATTCGAGAAGATAAACACAATAATCAAAGATTGGTAGCTTATATCATTAACGACTTAGGTAAAATATCTCCATCAGACAGATCCCATGAAATACGGGAATATCTTAAGAAGAGACTTCCAAATTATATGATTCCCTCTGCATTCATATTTTTAGAACCTTTTCCATTAACTCCCAATGGAAAGATTGATTACGCTGCTTTTCCTGAACCTGATTTTTCTACTTTACAAAGTAATTATGTTTCACCTAAAACTCCTACGGAAGAAATTATTACTAATATTTAGAAGCAAGTTATAAAACTAGAGAAGATCGGCATTAATGATAATTTTTTTGAGTTTGGAGGAAATTCTTTACTCGCTATTCAGGTTATTTCTAGAATTAGAGAAACTTTAAATATAGAAATATCAATTAGCTTACTATTTGAATATCCAACCATTGCCCAAATTGCTGAAAATATTGCTTTAAAAGCAGCGAATAATAATGATTTATTTATATCAGAAATTAAACCAAGAAAACAACAAGAAAATCTTATCCTTTCCTTTACTCAAAAGCGTTTATGGTTTTTGAAGCAATTAGAACCTAATAACACAGCTTATAATCTTTTCTATCGATTTCGTCTTCAAGGTTTCTTGAATATCAATGCTTTACAAAAAAGTCTCGCAGAGATCACAAAACGTCATGAAATACTACGCACAAACTTTATATCAGTGAATGGACAGCCAAACCAAAGAATTAATAATGATGATAAATTTAACCTACCGATAATTGACTTACAAGCATTCCCTAATGAAAAAAGAGGAAAAGAATTAGAAAAAATAGTTAAACAAGAACTTGATTATAATTTTAATCTAAGTAAAGATAATCTCTTTCGGGTTAAATTAATACAATTAAATACCCAAGAAAATCAACTATTATTTAATATTCATCATATTATTTTTGATGGCTGGTCTTTTGGACTATTATTCTCAGAGTTAGAGTCACTTTACACCGCTTATTGTCAAGGTTTAACTTCTCCTTTATCATCGTTACCTATTCAATATGCTGACTTTACATTATGGCAAAAAAAATATTTAAGCAAAGATGTTTTAGAAACTCAATTGAATTACTGGAAAAAACAATTAGCTGGAAGTTTACCTATACTAGAATTACCAACAGATTATACTCGTCCTAAGATACAAACCTATAAAGGAGCTACAAAAACCTTTATTTTATCATCAGAATTAACAAAAAAAATCAAAGCATTTTCCCAAGGACAAGGGGTAACAATATTTATGACTTTAGTGGCAGCATTTAAAATATTATTGGCTCGCTATAGTGGACAAGAAGATGTGATATTGGGAACAGCTACGGCGGGACGTAGAATTAAAAAGCTTGAAAGTTTAATGGGATTTTTTGTTAATACTTTAGCTTTGCAAAGTAATTTAAGTAATCATTTAAGTTTTGAAGAATTCTTAACTCAAATTAAACAAGTTTGTTTGGATGCCTATGCTCATCAAGATGTTCCTTTCGAGCAATTAGTAGAAGTATTACAACCAGAAAGAAATTTAAGTCACAGTCCAATATTTCAAGTAATGTTTGTCTTGCAAAATACAGCGATGGAGGAATTAGAATTACCAGGTTTGACGGTAAGCAGTTTAGAGACATCGAGAAAAACGTCCAAATTTGATCTAACATTATCTATGGAAGAAAATGACGAAAAACTAAGAGGAGAGTGGGAATATAATACAGATTTATTTCATTGTTCAACCATTGAAAGAATGACAACCCATTTTCAGGTTTTGCTATCAGAAATATTAACTAATCCTCAAGAAAATATTTGGGAATTACCTTTATTAACACAAGGTGAAAAACAACAATTATTAGTTGAATGGAACCAGACTAAATTACCATTAACTGAAAATCTTTGTCTTCATCAAGTTTTTGAAGAACAAGTAGAAAAAATACCAGAGGCCATAGCTTTAATCTTTGGGGAAGAGGAAATATCTTATCAACAATTAAATCAAAAAGCTAATCAATTAGCCCATTATTTAAGAAGTTTAGGAGTACAAACAGAAACACTAATTGGGTTATTTATAGAGCGTTCGCCTATAATGATTATAGCTATGTTAGCTATTCTTAAAGTAGGGGCGACTTATGTTCCTTTAGATACTAAGTATCCCCAAGAAAGATTATCATTGATTTTAGAAGATTGCCAAATATCGCTTTTATTAACACAAACTTCTTTAGAGAAGATTTTAGATGAGGAAAATTATAATATTAATCAAGTTAATATAGATAATCTTTCTCTGGATGATTATTCAGATTATAATATAAAAAATAGGGTTAAATCTCACAATTTAGCCTATATAATTTATACATCTGGTTCAACGGGAAAACCTAAAGGTGTAGCCATTGAACATCGTAGTCCTGTGGCGTTGGTTTATTGGGCAAAGGAAAGGTTTTCTCCACAAGAGTTTTCAGGAGTTTTAGCTTCGACATCAATTTGTTTCGACCTTTCTATCTTTGAAATATTTGTCACTTTAGGTTTTGGAGGCAGCATAATTATGATGGAAAATGCTTTAGAATTACCTGAATCATTACATCGGGATAAAGTTACACTCATTAATACTGTTCCCTCAATTATTAGTGAACTGATTAAAGTTAATAGCATTCCTCAAAGCGTAAAAATAGTAACCTTGGCAGGGGAACCTCTAACAGTCAATATTGTCCATCAACTATACAAAATTGACACCATTGAAAAGGTATATAATCTTTATGGTTCATCAGAAGATACCACTTACTCAACTTGTGAGTTAATTAGTAAAGAAATTACCGATAATCCCTCCATTGGTCGTCCCATTACTAATACAAAAATTTATATTTTAGATAAGCATTTTAACCCCGTTCCCTGCGGGGTATCTGGAGAATTATATATTGGTGGTGATGGTTTAGCTAGAGGCTATTTTAATCGTCCTGAATTAACTAAACAGAAATTCATAGATAGCCCTTTTGAACATGGTCAAAAGCTCTATAGAACTGGAGATTTAGCCTCTTATAGAAAAGATGGAAAAATCGATTTTCTGGGGCGTATTGATAACCAAGTAAAAATTAGAGGTTTCAGAATAGAATTAGGAGAAATAGAAGCAGTATTAAATAACTATGTCTACATCAAAGAAGCTAAAGTTACTAGCAAAAAAGATAAGCAGGGATGTCAACAATTAGTAGCCTATATTATTCTAGATAACAAGCAAATTTTGTGTCAAAAAATATCCCAGGAAATTCGTGAATATTTACAACATAAGTTACCAGCTTACATGATTCCGTATGTTTTTGTTCCCTTAGAATATTTTCCCTTAACACCTAATGGAAAAATTAACTATAGTGCTTTTCCTGAACCTGATGTTTCAACTTTTCAAAGTAATTATATTGCTCCTAGAACTCCCACAGAAGAGATTATTGCTAATATTTGGGTACAGGTTCTTGATATCAAAAATGTCGGCATTAATGATAATTTCTTTGAGGTAGGAGGACATTCTTTACTAGGAACACAAATTATTTCGAGAATTCGAGATAGTTTGAATATAGAAATCCCATTAAAGTTATTTTTTGACTTTCCAACAATTGCTAAACTTGCTGAGCATATCGAAAGTAGAAAAAGTCTCAATATTTCTGGATTATCACCCATAATTGAACCTAGAAAAAAGCAAAAACAGCTACCCCTTTCTTTTGCTCAAGAAAGACTTTGGTTCTTAACAAAACTAGAACCGAAGAGAACGGATTATAATATGCCATTTATTCTAGAAATAAAAGGGTTACTAAATATAGTTGCCTTAGAAAAAAGCATTAATACAATCATAGAGCGTCATGAGATACTGAGAACCAATTTTAGTTCGATGGATGGAAAACCAACTCAAATTATCAATAAAGATATTAACTTTAAATTATCGATTGATGATCTCAGAAATAAAAAAGAAACACAAGCAAACAAAATTGTTAATCAATTTACAGAACGTCCTTTTGATTTGGCTAAGGGTCTTCTATTTTCTGTGAAATTATTACAATTAGACACAAAAGTATATTGGCTTATATTTAATATTCATCATATTATTTTTGATGGTTGGTCTTATGAAATACTACAAAAAGAACTATTCACACTTTATCAAGCTTATGGTCAAGAAAAAAAAACAGAATTAGGGCAAATTCCTATTCAATATGCAGACTTTTCATTGTGGCAACGTCACTGGTTCACAGAGCAAAATTTAGCATCTCAATTAAATTACTGGAAAGAACAATTAAAGGGAACTTTACCCATTTTACAATTACCCACAGATTTTCCTCGCCCTTCGTTACAAACTTATCAAGCAGATTCTTATTCTTGGCATTTATCTTCAGAGTTAACGACAAAAATTAAATCTTTTTGTCAACAAGCAGGAGTCACTTTATTTATGACTTTTTTAACGGTATTTAAGCTGTTACTCTCTCGCTACACTGCTGAAAAAGATGTTATTGTAGGAACGCCTATTGCATCTCGTAATCGCACAGAAATAGAAAACTTAATTGGCTTTTTTATCAATACTGTAGCTTTACGAACAAACTTAGCTGGAAATCCTAGTTTTCAGGAATTACTTAGTCGTGTTCGACAGGTTACTTTAGATGGTTATTCTCATCAAGATTTACCGTTTGAAAAGTTAGTTCAAGAATTAAAACCTGAAAGAAATTTAAGTTATAATCCTATTTTTCAAGTTTGGTTTAATATGATTAACTTACCTAGAAAGAGGGTTAGATGTGATGGTTTACAATTCAAATCTATCCCTGTTTTTGACACAATGGCTAAGTTTGATATTAGTTTTTACCTAGAGGAAGAAAATCAAGAAATTAAACTCAAATTTGTTTATAATAAGTTACTTTTTAAGTCTAGTACCATTGAAGGAATGTCAAGACATTTCCAAACCTTATTAGAGCAAGTTATTATTGCTCCAGAAAACAATATTGCTAGTTTCTCTCTACTCAGTGAAAAAGAATGTTATCAGTTAACTCATCAAGTTAATAAAGTTACTCCTACTAACTCATTCTTAAACTTTCCTAAAACAGATATTGAGCAATCTATCCCATCTCGGTTTGAAGAGCAGGTTAAAAAGTATCCTGATAAAATTGCTGTTCAAAGTAAAGATAATCAATATACCTATCAAAAACTGAATACTGAAGCTAACAAAATTGCTAAGTCATTGCTCAATCTAGGGATTGATAAACAAGCTAAAGTCGCTCTATTTTTTGATCACAATGTGTCGATGATAGCAGCAATGCTGGGAATCCTTAAAGCGGGAAAAATTTATGTTCCTATTGATCCTAATTATCCTCAAGATAGGGTTATATATACTCTAGAAGATTCTTGTGCTGAAGTCATTTTAACCAATCAGATAAACTCAGATAATATTAAAGCTATAACTCACGGAAAACTGCCTATTATTAATATTGATAAGCTTAATGATGTTGCTGTTGAAATCAATTTAGAAATATCTCCAGATACCCTTGCCTATATTCTATATACTTCTGGTTCAACAGGACAACCTAAAGGGGTTATTCAAAATCATCTTAATGTTCTACACTTTATTAGAAATCATACTAATAATCTTCACATTTCTGCTGATGATAACTTAAATTTATTAGCTTCTTATAGTTTTGATGCTGCCGTGATCGACATCTTTTCGGCTCTTTTAAATGGTGCAACTCTTTTTGTTTTTGATATTAAAAAAGAAGGATTAAACAGTTTATATAATTGGTTAGAAACGCACAAAATTACAATCTTTCATTCTACTCCAACGGTTTACCGATATTTTTTAGAGAAATTAGGCAGTAAGGTATCACTAGCTAAAGCGCAGTTATCTCACATTCGATTAGTGGTTTTAGGAGGAGAGCCTGTTCTTAAAAAAGATGTAAAATTATATCAACAATTTTTTGCTGATAATTGCATTTTTGTTAATGGTTTAGGAGCAACAGAATCTTCTTTTTATCTCCAATATTTACTCAACAAAAAAACTCAAATACAGAAGCAAATTATTCCCGTTGGTTCTACTTTTGAAGATACAGAAATTGTTTTACTTGATGAGGAAGGAAACATAACTGATCTCTATGGAGAAATTGCCGTTAGAAGTCCCCATGTTGCGTTGGGTTATTGGCAAAAAGAAGAGCTAACACAAGCGGTATTTTTGAAAGATTTTCAAGGTAAAGATAAAAGAATTTATCGCACTGGAGACTGGGGACGTTTACGAAATGATGGCGTGATAGAATGTTTAGGTAGAAAAGATAATCAAGTTAAAATTCGAGGTTTCCGTGTTGAATTAGGAGAAATAGAAGCGTTATTAAATAAGCATCCCCAGATAAAGCAAAGTGTAGTTATTTATAAAGAAGATAGTTTAAGGGAAAAACAACTCATTGCTTATATTGTTCCTCAAGATATCTCTTTAGTCTCCAATTCTCAACCCCAAATTATCAAACAAGTCCGAGAATTTCTGCAAGAAAAACTTCCTAGTTATATGATTCCTGCTAAGTTTGTCTTATTGGAAACCTTACCCCTTACTCCCAATGGAAAAATAGATCGCCGAATTCTTACTGCTAGGGAAGAAAGTGAAGTGGTAGTTAAAGAAAGCTTTATCCCTCCTCGTAGCCCTTTAGAGGAACAAATTAGTAATATTTGGCAGAAAATGCTAGGAATTGAATTGATTGGAGTAAATGATAATTTCTTTGATTTGGGAGGACATTCTTTATTAGCTATTCGTCTTTTAGCGAGAATAGAAAAAGATTTTAAGGTTAATATCTCTTTATATACTTTCTTGAATAACCCCACTATTTCTAGTCTTGTTAACTTGATACAAGGCTCAGAAGATAGGATTACTGAATCTTCGGTTGTCCCTATTCAAACTCAAGGTAATAAACTTCCTTTATTTTTTGTTAACTCTATAAGTTATGCTCAAAAGTTTGCATCTTATCTCGATAAAGACCAACCTTTTTATATACTCAATATTTTCGGAATTACAGACTTTTTGACTCCTAAAATTAAGCAATTAAAATTAGAAGATATTGCAACTAAATTTATTGAAGATATGGAAAGTATTGCTCCCAACATTCCTTATTATCTAATCACTTACTGTGGAGATTTATCCCTTACCATTGAAATGGTAAGACAATTAGAAAAAAAAGGAGTTGAAATACCTTGTATTTTCTTAATTGATGCTTTTTGGAAACCTGAAGATTGGGGATTTCATTTACACTGGTATAATCTGGGTCAATTTGGGATAAGTTATTTAGTTGAAAAAATCAAAAATAACCTATTTGTTAGAAGAGAAAAACTAATTATTTTTGTTAATCTTATGCTTGGTAAACTTTCTTTTTCTGATGAAAAGAATTCATCTAGTGCAGCTTGGCGAAAGTAATCCACCAGATTTTTACAGAAACTTTCGTGACTAGCCACGACAATGTGTTTCAATGAAACTAACGGAAGAATCTCGAAGTTGATGTCCATGATAAAAGCATTGCCAATTAACCTCTCCAACCTACAGAAAACAGTACTCCAACAAATAGTGAGAGGGACAACAAACCCCTATCGCCTTGTTAGACGAGCCAAGCTAATCTTAGCCGCAGCATCAGGAGAGAGCAATAGTTCGATTAGTCGAAGATTAGAATTAGACCGAGTACAAGTGCGTCAGTGGCGATCGCGATGGTTTGAGGAGAGAGAAAAACTGAGTGCCGCCGAAGAACAACAGGTAACGGAGAAAGCATTAATGGTCTTGATCAAAGGAATTTTAAGCGATCGCCCAAGACCTGGAACAACAAAATCCTTTACGGTCGAACAAGTAGTCCAGATTGTAGCGATCGCTTGTGAAGAATGTGAAAAATCAGACAGACCAGTGAGCCATTGGACACCTTCAGAGTTGGCGGATGAAGCCATAAAAAGAGGAATTGTCGAAAAGATTTCCCCCCGTAGTGTGGGGCGTTTTTTAAAAAGAAGCGACATTACAACCACATCTCGTTCGTTACTGGTTAAATGCCAAAATTGATGATCCCTTAAAATTTAAAAAGCAAGTCAAATATATCTGTGAACTTCATCAAGAAGCTAAAACTTTGTTAGAACAAGGAATTCATTTAATTAGTACAGATGAAATGACAGGGATTCAAGCTCTTGAGAGATTATTTCCGAACAAAAGAATCAAGCCTAAACAAGTAGAAAAAATCGAATTTGAATATGAAAGACACGGAACTTTAAGCTTGATTGCGAACTGGGATGTGGCAAGAGGAAAAGTTGTTAGTCCCTCTATTGGACCGACAAGAACAGAACAAGATTTTTCTGAACATATCCAGAGAACGATTAAGATTGATGAAAAAGCAGAATGGATTTTTATTGTAGATCAACTCAACATTCATAAATCGGAAAGCTTAGTCAAATTAGTAGCAGAAAGCTGTGGAATTACTATTGATTTGGGGAGAAAAGGAAAGGAGGGGATTTTGCAATCTATGGACAGCAGAGCAGATTTTTTATCAGATGAATCTCATCGAATTCGCTTTGTTTATATTCCCAAACATACATCGTGGCTTAATCAAATTGAGTGTTGGTTTTCGATCTTAGTCAGGCGTTTACTCAAAAGAATTACTATCCGTTCAACTGAAGAACTATCCCAAAAAATTCTCAATTTTATTGATTACTTTAATCAACATTTTGCTAAGCCGTTCGTTTGGAAATTTAAGGGCTTTAAAGATCATAAGTGACTGGTAGATTATTTTTGCTAAGCTGCACTAGGTACATGAAAGATATTAATTTACTTAAAGCTTTAATGTTTGCTAGAAATAAATATTCTCCTCAACCTTCTCAAGTTAAGGTTGTTCTATTTTTATCTCAAGAATATCGATTACTGAATACATCCAAATTAAACGAGTTTTTAACCGCAGGGATTGAAGTCGAGGAAATTCCTGGATATCATCATACCCTTTTTCAAGAGCCTTATATTCAGAAATTAACTCAAAAACTTCAAGACTATCTTGACAATAACCCTCATTAGTTCAAGCAAAAACCCTTACTTTCTGAGAGGATATAGCTTTTCATTTTACCGTTCAATCAATGAGCCACTGGACAACCAGAAGTTAACTTTTTAAGGAAGGTGCTATTATCAAAATAATGTTCTACGGAGAGAATTTTGAGATCCTCGGTTAATTTAGCTACACTTATTCCTCTAATTTCAATGGTTTCTCCCGTGGGTTGATGGTCTTTATAAGGACCAGTAAAGGTTCCCCAGTGCCGCCATTTAAAGGTAACATTAGGAGGCCCAGATAGCACTTCCATCAGTTCCCATAAAAAGCCATTGGGAAAGGCTTTATGAAATAGTTCAAAGGAAGATTGAAAGTCTTCTGCCTCTGGATCGTAACCTGGGGTTTTATCAATAAACAGGTTATAGGTTCCGTGATCACTCACCTCTTTTGCGCTATAACTAGGTCCCCCGTTGCTACTCATCTGAAATTTATCGACAACAATGGATAACCATTGCTGGGGATCGGCTTTATGGGAGGCTTCCATTTCAAAGGTTCTCACTAAATTTTGAGCGATCGCCTCTAAGGACCCAGGAGCATGATTATATTTGCTTTCTTTGTGTAAATATTGGTCAGTATAGGAGTAGTCTGGCTTTTCTCCGTTGCGCCATTTAACCCCTTGATCATGATCTAAGACGGTATTGCGATCCTGTACCCAAAGGGGCAATTCTGCATTTTGATCTTTACTCATTCGATAAATTCCTGTGGCGAGGTATAGGTTATTAACTATATTTATTATAAAAAATTAGTCGAGCAATTTTTAATTGTAAACCTAAAATGTTTCTTTATTTTTTAATAGTTATAAATCCATATATTTCAGGGGAGAAAAACAGTTCTCCCCTCCGTTCAACTATTATCTTTCTTCCATGGGACACCATTTTTGTTCGGTGGGGCCAGTATAAACAGAACTCGGACGAATAATGCGATCGAGTTCTAACTGTTCCAAACAGTGGGCTAACCAACCGACAACCCGACTGACGGTAAAGGTTGAGGTAAACAAGGCAGGGGGTAGTCCTAACCCATGCAACACTAAAGCTGTGTAGTATTCCACATTGGTTTCAATTCTGCGATTAGGTTTATATTCCCTGAGTAACCGTAGAGCGGTGCTTTCCACATCCACAGCAAAAGCCCAAAATTCTTTATCCTCTCGGCGTTTCCAGACATCGGCGGACACTTGTGAGAGTAAAATAGCTCGGGGATCTTTGACCCGATAAACTCGATGCCCAAAACCCATTAACAGTTCTCTATTTTCAAACTTATGACGCAAATAGCCCTCGATATCTCCAGATTCTTGCATATCTAACAACATATCTAGTACAGGCCCTGGCGCACCTCCGTGCAGCACTCCTTTCATAGCACCAATGGCTGCGGTAACCGCAGAGACAAAGTCAGAGCGTGTGGACATTACCACCCGTGCGGCAAAGGTTGAGGCATTCATCCCGTGTTCAATGACGGTATTGAGGTAAATTTCTAGGGTTTTGACATTTTCAGGGGAGGGGTTTTCTCCCGTGAGCATATATAGGTAGTTAGCCCCGTGGCTTAATTCCAGATGGGGTTGAATAATGGGTTGATCTTGAAGCAAACGCCAATAGGCTGCTGTAATAATAGGAACCGAGGAAATAATTTTCAGCGCACCGTTAATCCCTTCTTTATCGATGCGATTGGATTCCATATCCATCGTCAGACAGCTAACTCCTATTCTCACCCCTTCAATAAGTTCGATCTTGTTACTTGCTGCGCTTTTGAGAATATCTAATATTTTTTCGTCAAGATATCGATGGGATAATAGTTTTTTGGTGACGTTATCCAGTTCATTTTTGTTAGGGAGATGATTATGCAAAAATAAGTAAATCATCTCTTCAAAGGAAGCATTAACGGCAAGCTCTTCAAAGGGAAATCCTAATATGATTAACTTTCCTAACTGCCCATCAATTTTGCTGAGGTGATTGGGTATATTTTCCATATATTTTACATTACCTAAATAGTCGAGGCTGATAGCTGCTTATGCACTCCCCGTCATTATAGCATAGTGCTTTTTTGAGCTCAGTTTTTGGGACCTGGGGGCTTAACATCATAGCATTTCTCCCCTCTTTTAAATATAGAAAGCAGATGTAGAATGTATCTCATGAGTCTAAGAAAGGCTATATTAAGCCCCCACTAATTTAATTTGGGGACTTCGAGATCACAGTTTTTCAGACCAATTAAAGTTAATAACCACGCCAAACTCCGATTAAGATTCCTTGAACTTGTATTTGGTTAGCGTTGAGTTCTATGGGTTGGTAGTTGAGATTTGATGGCTTTAACATCACCATTTCTCCTTCTTGATAATAGCGTTTCAAAGTGGTTCCCACTCCTTCTACTCTGGCTGCAACAATTTCACCATTTTTTAAGGTTTCATCTGGGTCTAAGGAGCGCATAATCGCTAAATCACCATCGGTGATTAAATCTTCAATCATGCTATCCCCTGTCACCCTTAAACCCCAATAACTGCTACCATGGAGCAGATGGGAGAGGTCTAGGCGTTCCTGTTCATCGACGAAGGGTTCCACTAATCCCCCAGCGGCGATCGCTCCTAAAATGGGAATTCCTCGGGATTGATAGTGTAAAATTCTTAGGGTTCTGGCTTTTCCTTCGATCCAGTCGATGTAACCTTTGTTTCTCAGTCTTTCCAGACGACTTTGCACCGGAGCCGGCGATCGCAGATTCATGGCTTTCATCATTTGACGAATAGAAGGGGCGTGTTGATTTTCGTCAATATACTTAATCAACCACTCGTACAATTCTTTTTGGACTGGGGTTAAAGGTTCCATAGACTTTGCCTAATTTTCAGAACATAGGTACTATGATAAACCTTTTTTGGCCTTTTGAGCTAATACAATTCTAGAACAGTTTGGAGCATTTCGCGATCTCCTGGTTTGGCAGAAAAACGACCATTTTCAAGATCCCGAATCCAACTTTGACTTTTGCCGATTTCTTTAGCGAGGGCCCTTTGACTCAACCCTTTACGTTTTCTCGCGTCTAAAATTTGCTGTGCAGAGAACTCAGGGGGTTTTTTAGTGCGAGTTTTACGTTGATTTTTCCGTTGTTTTTTTTGTTCAAATTTAATTAATTGTTCTTCCCATTCTGGAGGAAGTTCAAAGTTAAGAATTCTTGCTTTCATTAACCAATTCCATTTTCCTCTAGGTCCAGAGTCGGTTAAACGGTGTTCTTGGCAACCATCATTAATCCAAAAGTCTAAGGCTTCGTCTGCATCATCTGGAAGTTGTTCTAATTTTACCCAGAGGGGTTGTATGGTTTCTGGGTAGGAAACTGGGTCAAATACGGGTTTTAGTCCGTAATGATTTAACACTTCCAAATCGCTTTCAAAGGTGCGTATGAGACGTTTTCTTTGCTCTCGTTGAATGTCTGCTTGGGCAATCCTTTTTTGTCCATAAGCTACTCGCATTAAGGTGGGGACAGTAATACATTGTTTTCGTCCCATTTTACTCTTAAATAGTAACCAGAGCATCATTCTCACTGCCCCTGGATGTTGTTGCCAAATACTCATGACACTGCTTAACAAAAATTGGGGTAAAGATCCATACTGATAGAAGGCGAGTCTCTGACTATACCCTTGTTTATTTAAGAAATATTTCGCCCAGAGTCCTGGTTGTAAGGTAAAGGTTAACCCGATTAAATGTTGACAGCCTAAATGATCTTCTTGGAAGTGATGTTTAATGTCTAAGAGGTTCCAAATAGAACTTTCTGGTACTGTAAACCCTTTAACTTTTCCTTGTTGGGGCCAATCAATGGTAGCTAATAGTTGGCAGCTTTGTTGGACTAATAGTTTAATTAGACTTAATTTTGAGGCTTTACTGAGGTCTTTTCTTTTATCTAGTCCTAAATATTGTTCAATTTGTTGATCGCTAATAACAAATTTTTCCTGCCAAGGATTTTCTAATGTGGTGGCATAGCCAGCGAATAGAAGATGTAAGCAAGCTGCTCGAATATCAATACATTCTAGTTGCGTTGGCTCGGATAAATAATCCACTGATTGAGATATTTGTCTATCCAAACTATCACTTAATCGAAATATAATTGTTCCTTGCCCTTGTTTAACTGATCGTTCATAATAAAGGTTTCCCTCCCTGTCTTTTTCCCAAGGAAGCACTGAGGCGCAAGTTAACACTGTACAGGCTTCCCATATGATCATAGATGAAGCAAAAGGGGTATTTTTTCCGTTAATAAATATTTCAGGGGAGGTGGGAATTCTCGTTACATTTTTATATCTTCCTTTTTTGGCTTGGGTGGGGCTAGGACTACTAATTGGACATTGCACAATACACTGAGGTTCTTCATAATAACCTTCGCAATTATTACACTTTTTTTGATCTATCCAATATTCCCCATTTTCTATTTGAATGGCATCGGTTGGACAATCAATTCGACAACTATTACAAGTTGGACAACTCTCAGAAATTGTATAAGACATGATGGTTTATGAGGAGTGACAAATGAAGCAAGCTATGACCATATTTTTCAATTATTAAGGCAATAATTGTTCTATGATCAAGCATTTTTAGCACAATACTTGATTTATCTCTCACACAACAAAAATTCACTAAATGATAGTATCTATCAATCTTTTACATAGCAAAAAGTCTATGCAGTTACCATGAATCCACTGGTATTGTGCCAGTTTGTGATGTAACGCTTCTCACTGTTGTTATGATATTTAATGAGTGTTTATGGTTATGTTTACCACGAACATTCTACTACAATTGACCCGTTTTTTCTGTTCATGTTATGGAGTTATCACTTGGTTTTATCCTGAGAATGCAACCCTCAATGACTTTTGCGAATAATAGCACATAACTTGCTCATAATCCTCGTTATTTATGGCAAAAAAATGTTAAGCCTCATAGAGAAAAAACCCACTTTGTGCAGCATCAATCCTTGTTTTATTTACTTTTGTAATGCTCTCTATAGTTTTATAACAAATTTATAAGTTAGTTCTCAATAACTAGGGTATGATAAAAAACGGAAAATAACTTGAAAAAATACGACACTTGTGATACCTTCATCATTGATTATTGATCCTTTATTAAAGTCTTGGTTACAAGAAGAGTGCGATTCGTTGAGCTAGAAAGCTAATACCCAGTCTTAGACAAGGATTTAGCGTGTAGCTCGTTCAGAAACCCAAAAAAGGGGTAAAAATAAGGTGTAAACGACCTACTAGACCTAAGAAGAACAAACCCCCCAAAGGGCATCCTCGAAGGAATAAAACTAGAAAGTCAAACGGATAAAAATCCTAACGGGAGGTAAGAAAATCGGAAAGTTACAAAAAAAACTAACGACTTACCGAACAAGTTAAGTAGGGATAACCGAACAACACATACACCAAGATTTCTGAATAACTGTTGATTTGTTGGCATCTGGAGCCAAACTCGGAATCAAGGGGAAACCCAAGAGTGACGACATAACCCTCCGTTTTGGACTTAGTAAACCCAGGATGGAAGCAGGGTTAAAAGGGAATAACCACTGTGAAACAGCACATGAAATTCCCAAGTTAATTGGTCATGGTTAAACATTACGTTGAATCATCGACTTGAACCCTCACAATAGCCATATAGCCTAATCTGTTTGACAGGCTGTGTTCAAAAGAACAAGGTGAAAAGTGGAAAACTTCTTCGCTTATCCACACAGATTCCTGAAAGTAGCCTGGGGGAGAGATGAAACCTAAAACCAATAATCCCAAATCAACGGAACGAATTAAGTCCATGACTTCTCTTACCAAAAGGTCGATTAGGTAAGTAGGAACAAACTTAACCGCAAGAGTCATGGATGTGAGAAGCAATAAGAAGCAAATGCCTACTTGTAATGAGTACGGATAAGCTAACGTATTGCTGGTTAATTAGATGAAATAGTCTCAATTAGAGGTAAATATGTCGAATGCGAGTATAACCAAGACTACGCCAGAATGGAATACTATCAACTGGGGAAAAGTCCAGAGAAAGGTGTTCAAGCTTCAAAAGCGAATATTTCAAGCTGTTAAATCAGGTAATAAAGTTAAAGCTAAAAAGCTTCAGAAGTTACTGTTAAAGTCACATTACGCAAAGCTCTTAGCCATACGCAAAGTGACCCAAGATAACCAAGGTAAAAAGACTGCTGGTATTGATGGGATAAAGGCACTACGCCCTAACCAAAGAGTAAAGCTTGTCAACGAACTTACCCTAAAAGGTTACAAAGCAAAGGCACTCAGAAGAGTTTGGATTCCCAAGCCTGGAAGAGACGAAAAACGTGGATTGGGGATACCCACCATGAAAGATAGAGCAATGCAAGCCTTGGTTAAATCAGCCTTAGAGCCATACTGGGAAGCCCAATTTGAGGAAACATCCTATGGTTTTCGCCCAGGCAGAAGCACACATGATGCAATAAGCAGGATACATACTACCATCAACAAGAAGGCAAGATATGTCCTAGACGCTGATATTGCCAAATGTTTCGATAAGATTAACCATGATTACCTACTGTCCAAAGTAGATTGTCCATACAACATTAAAAGAATCATTAAACAATGGTTGAAATGCGGTGTAATGGATAACGGCGTATTTGAGGGAACTAAAACCGGAACTCCCCAAGGCGGTGTAATAAGTCCATTATTGGCTAACATTGCACTACACGGAATGATTAACGACATCACAACCAAATTTCCCAGATTTAAATATAGAAACGGGAAAACAGAACATAACTACAGACCAGTAATCGTCCGATACGCCGATGATTTCGTAGTTCTTCATAGAGAGTACGAGATTATTCTACAATGTAAAGAACTAATTGCTCAATGGTTAGAAAAAGTCGGACTTGAAATCAAACCATCAAAAACCAGAATATGTCATACACTAAATGACATAAAAATTGATGGAAAGACAGAAAAAGCAGGTTTCGACTTTCTTGGATTCAATATAAGGTCCTACCCAGTTGGAAAACACAAATCTGGTTCAAGAGGTGGTAACACCGGAGGTAGAACCAGAGAAAAGATAGGATTCATAACCCTAACGAAACCAAGTAAAAAGGAAATACTAGCTCATCATGAGGCAATCAAAGAGGTTATCAAAGCCAACAGAAATGCCCCACAATCAGCATTAATCAATAGATTAAATCCCATAATCAGAGGATGGTGTAACTATTATAGAACTGCTGCCAGTAGTGAAATATTCTCATCCGAAGACCACATATTATGGAGAATGCTCAGAGCATGGACAGTGAGCAGGAAAAAAGGAAAAACATCAATACAAAATGCTCTCAGTAAATATTTCTCAAACGGAAAAAACGGAAAGTGGACATTCCAAAACGGGAAATATGCCCTCTACAGTCACGCCGAAACGGAAATAATGAGACATACATTGGTTAAGCCTGAAGCATCACCTTATGACGGAAATTGGACTTATTGGAGCATACATACGGGGTACATATACTGGGACACCAACTAGGGTTGCAAAACTCTTAAAGAAACAAAAAGGTATATGTCCTCAATGTAAGCAACACTTTACACCTGAAGACTTGATAGAAGTTGACCACATTATCCCTAAATCGAAAGGTGGAAAGGATACGTACAACAATTTACAAGCTCTACATCGTCATTGTCATGATGTCAAAAGCAAAAATGACTACCTCTATGATTGGCACTTATAATGGCTATGAATGGAAAGACGATGTACTAACAGTACCCATGACAAGGGACTAATTGCCGAGAGCCGTGTGAGATGAAAGTTTCATGCACGGTTCGGACTGGGAGTCGTGGTAGGTGACTACCACTTCGACCCCTAATCATTGGCCGAGGCGATCGCACAACTGATGGCTTAGGAGTAGAAGAAACGGGGACAGGCCACTGGGTTGCCAAAGCGGAAGGAGTAATGGCGGGTTTGCCCATTGCTCAGAGAGTCTTTCAATTATTGAATGGCAATATTGTCTTTAACCCGATCATAAAAGAGGGGACAAAGGTTAAAGTAGGAGAGGTTTTGGCCACATTAGATGGTCCCTTAGATGGCTTATTAACGGGGGAAAGAGTCGCTTTAAACCTAGCCATGAGGTTGAGCGGCATTGCCACCATGACCCGACAGTATACAGAGATTATAGCGGATTTACCTACTCAGTTGGTAGATACTCGCAAAACCACTCCAGGGTTAAGGATACTTGAAAAATACGCTATACAAGTAGGAGGGGCAAAAAATCACCGTATGGGTTTAGACGATGGGGTGATGATCAAAGACAATCACATCAAAGCTGCTGGTGGTATTCAAGGAGCGATTCAATCTATTCGTAAAACTATTCCCTATCCCCTTACTATTGAAGTGGAAACAACGACTTTTGATGAGGTAAAAGAAGCGTTAAAATATGGGGCAGATATTATTATGTTAGATAACATGAATCTAGAGTTAATGAAAGAATCTGTTACTTATATTCGGAGGGAAAATAAACAGATAAAAATCGAAGCATCAGGCAATATTACCCTAGATAATCTTCGACAAGTTGCCTTGACAGGAGTTGATTATATTTCTAGTAGTGCGCCTATTACTCGCTCAACTTGGTTAGATTTAAGTATGAGAATTGATTAATTATTAAAAATGTGGACAAATATTCATGCTAGGGTACATCAAACCCTAAAAGATAGTTGTATTCTCCCTCATAAAAGTAATCTATTAATTGCGGTTTCAGGAGGACAAGATTCTCTCTGTTTACTAAAAATAATGATAGATTTACAAGAAAAATGGGGTTGGAATATTGCCATTGCTCATTGTGATCATGGTTGGGCTTCTGATTTAGGAATTGCGGATCATGTAGAAAAGATAGCTAATAATTGGAATATTCCCTTTTATTTAAAAGTAGCTAAAGCTATGAAAGAAACAGAAGCAGCAGCTAGAGAATGGCGATATCAAAGTTTGGTTGAAATAGCAGAAGAAAATGATTGTAGAGAAATAGTAACTGGTCATACTTTAAGCGATCGCAGTGAAACATTATTATATAATTTAATTAGAGGTGCTGGTAGTAATGGACTAGGTGCATTAACCTGGAAACGTCCCTTAACTAATAACATTAATTTAGTGCGTCCATTATTAAAGGTTTCTCGTGGGGAAACTTTAGAGTTTTGTCAACAGTTTGCCCTACCTATTTGGGAAGATGCAGCGAATGCTAACTTAGATTATGCCCGTAACCGTATTCGTCAGGAATTAGTACCTTATTTAAAAGAAAATTTCAACCCCAATGTAGAAACAACATTATCACAGACTTCAGAAGTTTTAAAAGCAGAATCTGACTATTTAGAAGCAGAAGCAAACAAGATTTTATTATCAGCAGTTAATGATCATAATTCTAAGTTAAATAGAGAAGTTTTAAAAGGTGTTCCTTTGGCGTTACAAAGACGAGTTATACGGCAATTTTTAGCTAAAATTATGGTAAGCAAACCTAATTTTGAACAGATAGAGGAAACTGTTAATTTAATTGATGCACCTAGAAAGTCGAGAACTTCTTCTTTTCCTGGTAAGATCATGTTAGAAGTAGAAGAAAATTATATAGTTCAAAAAAGAACTAAATAGATAAATAAAGTAGGGTGGGTTAGACGGCTATAATTTAGATTTTTAGAAGAATATAATAATCCGTCGCAGGCCACCATTTTAGTTGAAATAGAAACTATAAATCAGAAGATCCAAACCCTCCACCGCCGGGAGTTTCAATAATAAAATGATCTCCAGATTCCATTTCTACGGTTGCGGTACTATTTAATATTTCTTCGGTTCCATCCTTACGTTTTACACAATTTTTTCCTACTTTTCCTACTTCCCCAGCAGCTAAACCAAAGGGAGAGATTTTCCGATGACTAGATAAAATATTAGCAGTCATAGGTTCTAAAAATTTGATGTTTCTGATCACACCATTACCTCCAGAATATTGACCTTTTCCTCCGCTATTTTCCCTGATTTTAAACTCTTCAACTAATACAGGATAACGAAATTCTAATACTTCTGGATCAGTCAAACGAGAGTTAGTCATGTGGGTTTGTACTGCATCGGTTCCATTAAAGTTAATTCCAGCCCCAGATCCCCCACAAATTGTTTCATAATATTGATATTTTTCGTTGCCAAAAGTTAAGTTATTCATGGTTCCTTGGGAAGCCGCTAATACCCCTAATGCACCATATAAAGCATCAACAATAACCTGAGAAGTTTCTACGTTTCCTGCTACCACAGCAGCAGGATATTGAGGGTTTAACATAGAACCTTCGGGGATGATTAAATTAAGGGGTTTAAGACACCCTGCATTGAGGGGAATATTATCATCAACTAGGGTACGAAAAACGTATAAAACAGCAGCCTGAGTAACAGCTTTTGGGGCATTAAAATTACTGTTTAATTGTTCAGATGTTCCAGTAAAGTCAATAGTTGCACTACGATTTTTATTCTCAATAGTCACTTTAACTTTAATGACTGCTCCCTGATCCATTGTATAAGTAAATTCCCCATCACTTAAAACATCAATTGTTTTTCTCACACATTCTTCTGCATTATCTTGGACAAATTTCATATAAGCTTGTACAGTTTCTAAGCCATATTGATTGACCATTTTTTGCAGTTCTTGTAAACCTTTTTCATTCGCTGCAATTTGTGCCTGAAAATCTGCAATATTTTGGTCTGGGTTTCTTGCAGGATAGGAATTACTGACTAAAATAACTCTTACTTCTTGCTCTCTAAACTCTCCTTTTTCTACCAATAAAAAGTTATCAAATAAGATACCTTCTTCCGAAATTGAAGTAGAATTAGGAGGCATAGATCCGGGTGTTATTCCACCAATATCTGCTTGATGACCACGAGAAGCAACATAGAATAAAATCTCTTGATTCTTATCATCAAAAACAGGAGTAATAGCGGTTACATCGGGTAAATGGGTTCCCCCGTTGTAGGGGTTATTAGATAGATAAATATCTCCAGGTTGTAGCTTATTTCCTTTATCTTGAATAAGACTTTTTACACTTTCGCTCATACTGCCTAAATGCACAGGAATATGGGGTGCATTTGCCACTAATAACCCTTGTTGATCGAAGATAGCACAGGAGAAGTCTAGACGCTCTTTAATGTTTACTGAAGAGGCTGTATTTTGTAGAGTGATTCCCATTTGTTCAGCTATAAACTGATAGAGATTTTTGAAGATTTCGAGGTAAATGGGGTCGGGTTTTGATAGGTTTAGCATAGTGAATTATGGATTTGAATGATTATTTTTAGTTTAATAGTATTTTGGTTTAAGATTCTACTATAATTATATTAGATTTTTCTACACATATAGTTTTAACTATGCTATATTAAATATGGAGTTTACTATCAATTTTAATGTCTGCTAAAGATATTGTTCATGAGATTGTTAGGGAAGCCTTAGAAAAAGATGGATGGGTTATTACTCATGATCCTTTGTTTCTTAGAGTTAGCGAAAACATAGGGATGTTTCTTGACTTAGCAGCAAATAAAGTGATTATTGCTAATAGAGAAACGTTGAAAATAGCAGTAGAAGTTAAAAGTTTTGTGGGATTATCTGCTGTTACAGACTTTCATCTAGCTATTGGTCAATTTTTGAATTATCGATTAGCATTAGAAGAGTTAGAAGCTGATAGAATATTATATTTAGCAATTCCTGACGATATCTATCATAACTTTTTTCAAGACAGCTTTATTCAAAAAGTAATTGATAATTATTCTATTAAATTACTAATAATTAATACACAACAAGGGGAAATTCTCTTATGGAAACCATTACTTATCAACAATTAATTAAAGATATCATCGAAAATTATGCCCATAAACATCCTCAAGATAATGACATAGAAACGCAGATAGTTTGTGACACCATTAATAATCATTATTTACTATTATATGTAGGATGGCAAGGAGAAAAACAGATTTATGGTTGTCCTATTCATGTTGATATTAAAGATAATAAGTTTTGGATTCAAAGAGATTTGACAGAACAGGGAATTGCTAGTCAATTATTAGAATCAGGAGTTTCTAAAGAGAATATTGTTTTAGGATTTCGTTCTCCGTTTAATCGAAAATTTACAGATTTTGCAACTCCCTAATCCAGGATTTAAACTAAAAATTAATCGGTGTTAGGCGATAAATTATTGCCAGCTTAGAAGAAGTTTCCAAGTCATTTTGACATAAAGCGAAGCGAACGGTATCTAATTTTTCTACATCTTCAATAGATAAATAAGGCGACCATTCATCATCATTGTAAGTTATAATGACTTCAACTTCAGCCATATATTCTCCTTGATGAATAATTTTAGTTTTAGTTGTCATTAATAACTTAAAAAATTAAATATTTTTAAACCAATCTAGATCAACTTCAACAGACTCAATCATTGTTATTTTAACACCAAGACCTAATTCTTTTAGACGTTGGACTAATTCCTCACCGTCTATTAAATCAATTGGTGGTGCGCCATCTCTTGTTGCCTCTTTCATCGCATCTCTGGTAAATGTACCAGTGGTTACAAATAAACCTTTATCAGTACGTCCTTGCATCGCACCGCGAAAATCTCTAATTTGACTTGCCGAGACTGAACTTTGATAACGTTTACATTGAAAGAGAACATGAAAACTTAAAAAGCCATTGATTCGAGCAATACCAACTCCATCAATTCCTCCATCACCAGATTTACCTGTAACTTGTACTTGAATAAAACCCGACTCACGCAATAAACGCTGGGTTAAACATTCAAATGCAGATGGTTCCAAAGATAGTAATTTTTTATGAATTTGCTGATGCCATGATGCTTCTTCTTCTTCTAATATTTCTAATGTTTGAATATCATTTACTGGATTTGGAGATATGTCTTGACTGTTATCCTGATCTCGAACTTTTCTAACAATTTCTTTTTCATCCAAATCATCAATATCAATAGATTTTGAAACTAAAGACCATATACCACGGGATGAATTTTCTAATAGTCCGTATTTTTTTAAGTAAGTTCGACTCCATCCAAGTCTATATTCAACCTCACTTTGTGATGTACTTCCGTGAGAAATTTCAAGAATGTGATCGGGTATATTGAGAAGTTCTACTACTTTCTCATAAATTTCCTGATTGGAACCAGATCCACCTAAAGTCTGTAGAGCTTCAAGTGTTGGTAAAATCATATAGTCAAATGTTGGAACTTCATTCATATAGAAATATATAATTATATGTAACAATATTTACTATTATATAACACATGAAAAAAGTATGGATAAACAAATATTAAATAGACTCAATATTTCACCGTTAGAACTGACTGATTTCTGTCAAGAAAACCATATTCTTCAGTTATCGCTATTTGGTTCTGTTCTCAGAGAAGATTTTACCAAAACAAGCGATATTGATTTCCCTGTAGTCTTCAATCCGCAAATTAAACTAAGTTTAATGGATTTAGTTGGTATTCAATACAAACTAGAGGAAAAAATTGGACGAAAAGTGGATTTAATTGGAAAACGGTCTATTGAAAATAGTCATAACTGGATTCGCCGTAAAAACATTTTGGAAACTGCTATTATTATCTATGAATCAGGACAAATCCTATCTGCTTGATATCGCCAAACTATGTCGAACCATTCTCCGATTAACTGATGATATGACTGAAACTGATTTTTACTCTGACGAAAGAACACAACTTGCAGTTCTATATGAAATTACTATTATTGGTGAAGTCGTTAAAAGACTATCCCCTGATTTTCGTTAATCTCATCCCGACATTCAATGGCGACAAATTGCAGGAATGAGAGATAGACTGGTTCATGATTATGATGAGGTTAATCTTAATTTAGTATGGCAAGTCATTGAAAATTTTATTCCTGAACTTTTAGATTACATTACCCCTTTACTTCCAAGGCCAGAAGAAAATTGATAAGGATAAAATTAAGGAATTAAACGAATAAAAAAATAGTTTGGTGACAAACATTTATCACCAAACTAAGTCCCTAACATAAAATATCACACTTAAGAATCATCTTTTTTACTAAGAATCAAATGATTATGCTCAGTTAACTTTGCATTCCAATGGGGTTCAACCATAATAGTGCTAATCTTTTCAACAATAATAGCTGGCCCTTCAATATTGTCTTGAGGTTGTAAGTCTTCTCGTTGAAAAATTGGAGTATCTTGCCATTTATTGTCTGTAAATACTGGAACAATTTCTATGGGTTTGGGTAACTGATCTAAGGGACGAGTACGAGTTATGAAAGGTTCATCGGGACTATCCATAATTTGAATAATCTCGACAGAAATTGATTCTAAAATCAACAGTTTTTGAGGTTGAGTGAAACCATATCTTAACTGATGTTCTTCTGCAAAACTTTCCTGCATGACTCTAACATCTTCAGCAAAGTCTACTAATAAAGTTGAGTCAGTCCCTTGATATTTTAAACTGACTTTAGTAACAATTTTTTCACCTTTAATAGATTCATGTTCATCAAGTTCTTGTCTTGCCTGATTTTCCAATTGATTAATAACTAATTTTAGTTCAGAAACCAAGTCTTTATTTAGGGGTTTTTCCATAGCACTTTCTTTAATCACTCTGATATCAGCTAGTCCCATTCCATAGGCACTTAAAACACCAGCATAAGGATGAAGAAATACGCTTTTAATTCCCAACGTATCAGCAATTAAACAAGCAACTTGACCCCCTGCTCCTCCAAAGGTACATAAGGCATAATTAGTGACATCATAACCTCGTTGTAGGCTAATCTTTTTGATAGCATTAGCCATATCTTCTACAGCAATTTTAATGAAACCTGCTGCAATTTCTTCGGGAGTATTTTGCTGATTAGTACCTTGATAAATTTCTTGATATAGTTCTATAAAATACGCATTAACTATCTCTTTATCTAAGGGTGAATTACCCTCTTTTCCGAAAATATTAGGGAAATATTGAGGCTGAATTTTTCCTAACATAACGTTAGCATCCGTCACAGCTAAAGGACCACCCCGACGGTAACAAGCAGGGCCAGGGTTTGCTCCTGCGGACTCTGGACCTACTTTAAAACTAGCACCATCGAACTGTAAAATAGAGCCACCACCAGCAGCAACTGTGTGAATACTTAATACTGGAACTCGCATTCTAGCACCAGCTATTTCGTTATCTAGTTGTCGTTCATATTCCCCTTGGAAGTGCGCTACATCTGTAGAAGTTCCTCCCATATCAAAGGTAATAATTGCTTTGAAACCTGCTCTTAAACTGGTTTGTACTGCACCAATAATTCCACCAGCAGGACCAGATAAAATACTATCTTTTCCTTGGAATTTATGAGCATCAATTAACCCTCCATCTGATTTCATAAACATCAATTTTGTGTTAGGTAATTGACTAGAAACTTGATCCACATATCGCCTTAAAATGGGAGACAAATAAGCATCAACTACCGTTGTATCTCCTCTTGAAACCAGTTTCATTAAGGGACTAACTTGATGGGAAATAGAAATCTGAGTAAAGCCAAGATTTTGGGCGATTTCTGCAACTTTATTTTCATGGTTTGGATAACGATAACTGTGCATAAAAACAATGGCACAGCTTCTGATTTCTTGCTCATAAACTTGTTGTAAATCTTGTCTTACTTGTTCTGGTTTAACAGGAATTAACTCATTACCATTGCTGTTATATCTTTCTTCTACTTCAATGACTAACTCATACAACATTGATGGCAAAATTATTTGACGGGCGAAAATATTAGGGCGGTTTTGATAACCGATTCTCAGTGCATCTTTAAACCCTTTTGTGATTAGTAGAACTGTGCGATCGCCTTTTCTTTCCAGTAACGCATTAGTAGCAACCGTTGTCCCCATTTTAACCACTTCTATTTTTTCAGTGGGGATAGATTGATTATCAGCAAGACAGAGTATATTTCTAATACCTTGAATAACAGCATCTTCATATCTTTCAGGATTTTCTGAAAGTAATTTATAGACAACTACCCATTGTTTTTTGGGCAAAGGTACAATTAAATATTGTTCTTTTTTTTGGGATAATTGTTTGATGATTGCTCCATCGCTAACAACGGCAACAATATCGGTAAAAGTCCCACCACGATCTACAAAAAATTTATTCATTGTTTTGAGCTATACTCTTGAATATAATAAGACAATCAAGGGATTATTTATATAAATGTCCATAAATTTAATAACTTAATTATGAGTTTTTTGCAGGAATTATAAGTATATCAAGAAAAAATAAAAGATTTTAGTTAATCTTAAAAATTAGGGACACAAACCAGAGTAAGCTAAATAAAGGCATTTGTAACGACGCAAAATATGGCAACCATTAACGATAACTATCTCAAACTCAAAGCAGGATACCTCTTCCCCGAAATAGCAAGACGGGTAAACACCTTTGTAGAAAGCAACCCCTCAGCAAACATCATTAAACTGGGTATTGGAGATGTCACCGAACCCTTGCCGGAAGCTTGTCGCACTGCTATGATCAAAGCCGTAGAAGATATGGGCGATCGCAGTACCTTCAAAGGCTATGGTCCAGAACAAGGTTACGGGTGGTTACGGGAAACAATCGCCGCCCAAGACTTCCAAAGCCGAGGTTGTGATATAGATGGCTCCGAAATATTCGTCTCAGACGGGGCAAAATGCGACTCAGGCAATATTCTCGATATTTTTGGCAAAAATAACAAAATTGCTGTAACTGACCCTGTATACCCGGTTTATGTGGATACTAATGTTATGGCTGGCAACACAGGGGAAAATAACGACAAGGGAGAATATGACGGTTTAGTGTATCTTCCTATCAGTGCAGATAACAATTTTCTGGCAGATATTCCCACGGAAAAAGTTGACCTTATTTATCTGTGTTTCCCCAATAACCCCACCGGTGCAACGGCAACCAAAGAGTATCTCAAAGCTTGGGTAGACTATGCCAAAGCTAACAACGCTATTATCTTCTTTGATGCTGCTTATGAAGCCTTTATCACCGATGATAGTTTACCCCATTCTATCTACGAAATAGAAGGGGCCAAAGACTGTGCGATCGAGTTTCGTTCCTTCTCTAAAAATGCAGGGTTTACCGGTACTCGTTGCGCTTTCACCGTAGTTCCCAAACAGTTAACAGCCAAAGCTGCCGATGGATCTGAGGTAGAATTATGGAAACTGTGGAACCGTCGCCAGTCCACCAAATTTAACGGCGTTTCTTACATTGTGCAACGGGGTGCAGAAGCCGTCTATTCCGAGGCAGGAAAAGCCCAAATCAAGGCATTAGTTAACTTTTACCTCGAAAATGCCCAAATAATCTGTAACAAGCTGACAGGGGCAGGATTTGATGTGTATGGTGGGGTCAATGCCCCTTACATCTGGTTAAAAACCCCCCATAACCTGTCTAGTTGGGATTTCTTCGATAAACTCTTACAAACCACCAATGTGGTAGGAACCCCGGGATCGGGTTTTGGGGCAGCCGGAGAAGGCTATTTTCGTATTTCTGCCTTTAATAGTCGGGAAAACGTGGAAGAAGCCATGAAGCGTATTACAGAGCAGTTTAAAGCTTAAATAATTGGGTGGGCATTTCCCACCCTACAGACTAAAATTGTGACATATTCTGTGTTATTTGCGAGTATTGGGAACTGGAAACCGTAAGCTAGACTAGAGATGGCTAATTAATCAATTCGCTAACATTTTCTCAACTATGAGTCAACCCACATGATTGAATCCCTAAATAAAGTTATCGCTAAACTTGAAAAATTATCTGAATCTGAACAAGAAAAAATGGCTCAATTAATGTTAAAAGAATTAGAGAACTTAACTCCTTTACCGAGAGAAGAAAAGACAAAAAAGTTATCTGATTTATTATTATTACCAGAATTAGAAGAAAATGAACTGTTATTTGAGCGAGATAAAGACACAGGTAGAGAGATTATCTTATGAATTATGTATTAGATACTTGTGTGATTTCTGAATATGTTAAGAAAAAGCCTAATCAAAAAGTAATTCAATGGTTAGATGAAACTGAACTTACCCCATACAAATCTACTATAAAGTCCTAAAAGCCCTATCTATCAAGGGATACGCTGATTATCCCTCGACGCTGTACCCATGTAAATTGTAATATTTATTAATAGAAAAGCAGAAGAGAAATAAGCTAAAATAGTAGTCATGTATATAGAACGAGTTCCTAACAGAAAGTCCCCCCCGGCTGTTCTTCTTCGTGAATCTTATAGAGAAGGAGAAAGAGTCAAAAAAAGAACCCTGGCAAATCTATCAACATTGCCAGATGAAGTTGTTGATAATATGAAACTGGTTTTAAAAGGGGCTAAAGTTTCAAGAACTGAGATGATACTTGATAATTTTGAAGTAATAAGAAGTCGTCCTCATGGTCATGTGATGGTCATATTAGAGACAATTTAAAAATTAGGATTAGATAAGATGATTGCTGGGTCGACCTCTCGAATTAGAAACTTAGTTTTGGGGATGATCATTTTTAGAATTATCAATCCTAAATCCAAACTAGCCACAGCGAGAGGATTTCATGAAAAAACTTGTAGCAATAGTTTAGGAAAAGTATTAAATTTAGAAAAAGCTGATGAGGATGAACTCTATGAGGCTTTAGACTGGTTATTAAAGAAACAAGAGAAAATTGAAAATAAATTAGCTAGTCTTTATCTCAATAATGGCTCATTGGTCTTATATGATGTAACCTCAACCTACCTAGAAGGGAACGGATGTGAATTAGGAAAATATGGATATAATCGAGATAAGAAGAAAGGAAAAACCCAAATAGTCTTTGGATTACTTTGTGACCAAAATGGTTGTCCTATCGCTGTAGAAGTTTTTGAAGGAAATACCTCAGATACTAGCACATTAGGAAGTCAAATAGAAAAAGTCAGGAAACGGTTTGGTGTTCATAACGTAGTCTGGGTAACAGATAGGGGGATATTAACCTCTTCCAACATTAAAGAGTTAGTAAAACCAGTAGAAGGATTAGATTATATAAGTGGTTTAACTAAGGCAAGCATTAGAAAATTAGCAGAAGTAGAAGCAATTCAACTAGGATTATTTGATGAAGTTAATCTAGTTGAATTTGAAAGTGAAGATTACCCAGATGAAAGACTAATTGCTTGTCGAAATCCTTTGATTGCTACTAAAAACAAAAAACAAAGAGAGGGTTTATTACAATAGCAGAAGAACAATTTGAGTTAATTATCAAAGCCACAAAGAGAGAAAAAAGAGCTTTGAAAGGGGCAGATAAAATAGCTTTGAGAGTGGGAAAGGTATTAAACAAGTATAAAATCAACAAATACTATAATTTAGACATCACAGATTCAGGATTTAGTTATGAGCGAAAACAAGAATTAATCTCAGAAGAAATAGCATTAGATGGAGTTTATATTCTGAGAACTTCTGTAGATAAAACTCTGATGGATGGTTTTGAAGTTGTCAAAGCGTATAAAAGTTTATCTTCAGTGGAAGAAGCTTTCCGTTGTTATAAATCTATTGATTTAAAAGTGCGTCCTATTTATCATTATAAGGGGGACAGAGTGAAAGCCCATATTTTCTTATGTATGTTGGCTTATTATGTGGAATGGCATTTAAAACAAAAATTAGCCTCTTTATTATTTGAAGACGAAGAAATTGATGATAACTATCAAGATGTTATCAAAGCTAGTCGTAGTGATTCTGCTGTTGCTAAAGATAGAAAGAAACGGACTGAAGATAACTTACCAGTTCATAGCTTCCGTACCTTACTAGAAGATTTGGGAACAATTTGTTTGAACACAGTTGAGTGTACTTTAGAGAGTGGGAAATACGTTTTTGACAGGATAACTCGACCTACTGAACTACAACAAAAAGCATTAGATTTGTTAAGTATTTCTTCCATTTGTACCCAGTAACGACGGGTACTTAATTCGGGCTATCCCTTATGCAGCATACATTCTGGCATTTTGTCAAAGGGGAAGTTCAGATGAAAAGGAAAAAGATAGTTTATTTATTAGTATTTTGTCTATTGGTGAAATCAGAAAGGGAATCATTAAGATTCAAGAGAGACAACCGCAACGTTACCAAAAGTTAATACAATGGATTGAAACAGTTGAGTTAAGATTTTCTGAGAGAATTATTAATTTAGATTATAATGTTATTAACGGTTGGGCAGAAATTTGTGGACAATGTGAAGCTAAAGGTCAAAAGTTACCGATTATGGATAGTTTAATTGCTGCTACTGCTTATCAATATAATTTAATTCTTGTTACTCGTAATATAACGGATTTTCAGTTTTCATTGGTTCAAGTTTTTAATCCTTGGGAATGATGCCGTAATTCACCACAAGTTATTAATTTTGGTGTATTACGCTATGCTAATACACCCTACAAACTGGTCAAATAAGTTAAACCTTAAATTGTTTTAGTTCGTTGGGACTACAACGAATTTCCAAAATTCCTTCCCCATAATTATCCTTTAAGGTATTAATTTGCTGAAAAAATTCTGGAGCATTCAGGTATTCTATCGTAAATCTTTTTCCTTTTTCGTTCATCGGAATCATTCCAATTCTGCCCAAAATTTCAGATCTAGTTAGTTCTTCTCTCCTTATCTCAATTGGTAATTCTATTGTTTTTTCTCCATTTCGTAAAATAACTCTAATCTTTTTATTGTGACGTGTTTTTTCTGCTTCCAAAAATCCATGTACTTGACGAGCTTTATACCATGCGAGTATGGAAAATAAGAAACTTAAAAATGTAATAATATTGGCAACTAAACTCATTTTATCCATTGCTAATATGAGAGATTTTCTTTTGAGATTATTGGAAATAGTTGAAATAATAGTCCCCTCGCTTTTAGATAGGGGACTACATATTGGGGTGAACATTGCCCACCCCATACTCCTAACTACGTTGGTGTCGGAGTTCTACAAATTGCTCTTCAATTTTTGTGATTAAATTAAAAGGGAAAGTTCCTTCTCGGTATAAATGAGCCGGAATTTTATGTTTAATTTCTTCGTGTAACTGAGGTAACTCACTCCAATGGCGACCACATTGAATGTGATGAGCAGTATGATAACCTAAGTTACAGGTACACAAATTGTACCAGCGATCCATAATGTTGTAGGTTGCTTTATGGGGATCTTCCTCATCTAAACCTGCATGATGGTCATAGGTTTCATGGACAGACATAAACAACAAAAAGACCATCGGGATAATAAACATAATTAATGTTTTTAGCCAATCGATGTAACATAATACACCCAAAACCAATGCTGTTAACAAAAGATTTTGAATCAGTTTGTTGCGATATTTAGGATATCTTTGTCCCACCTTAAATGCTTTCGGATATGACATCAAAGTTACCTTAAATGTATATTCTAGACGGGACATCAAACGACCTTGGGGCGTTTTCCAAGCAGATTCATCCAGGGATTGATCCAAATAATGAAGATGATGGCCTAGGGTATGGTGTAAAACCCATGCTTCCCCGACGATTCCTGTTTGCATACCCATGATCAGTTCGATAAGACGATTGGCCCAACGCACGGTAAAGAAATTATAGTGTTGATGATGATGATTCCAACAACAAATCCATCCTTTAATATTAAGACTAAGGGGCATCCAAATAAGCAGTGGCCACAGGGAATTACTAAAGAAAAATATTAATAAATCTATCCCTAAAACCAGCAAAATTACGGTGATAGGATAGTAATCGATTCTTTTTTTGACCAACATATTTAGGGTAAATTAAGTGAACTTATTGAAAAGGTTTAAGGCAGTAAGCCTTTATTATATATCCCTGTTCAGACTGAGAATAATTGTCAGACCAGCGGGTATCTTTAATTACCCTACCATTTAATACACTATTGTTACAATCTGTAATGTAACAATAGTGTCTCAACCATCAACACTAACTAAACGAAACCCCACATGAGTGGTTCCCGTATCCGGTGCCTGAGACTCCCTCGCTGCCGGTCGATAACGACTACAATAATTCTTAGCACAAAGATAAGATCCCCCCTTGATAACGTGCAAAGACCCTTCACTGGGTTTTGTGGGGTCAAAACTGGCATTTTTAGTCGGTCCAGTGGGGTTAAGACTATGCTCTTTTCCTCCATGACCAACACTATACCAATCTGAGGTTAATTCCCAGACGTTCCCTGTCATGTCATACAACCCATAACCATTGGGAGGAAATGACTCTACGGGGGCCGTTCCTAGATGGCCGTCTTGCTTGGTGTTAAGGAAAGGAAAAATACCTTGCCAAGTGTTGGCCTTTTTAGCTGAATATCGATTCCCCCAACTAAAGTCTTGATCTTTGAGTCCCCCTCTTCCTGCATATTCCCATTGTGCTTCGGTGGGCAAGGTTTTACCCTTCCAGTTAGCATAAGCAACAGCATCATCGTAGGCAATGTGGATCACAGGATAGTTGTCTTTGCCTTTGATATTACTGTCCGGTCCGTAGGGATGCTGCCAGTTTGCACCTACTGTCCAGTGCCACCAACTTAAGTAAGCAACCTGTTCTATCCCTTCTGAGGGAGGTTGGGTGATTTCCGAGAAAGCTTTTCCCATAGGGTGTAATCGCTTGGACTAAAGGCTTTCAAGAAATAAAAGGAACAGAGAGTTAGCGGATCTTGGTACACAACTTTAAAATTTCATAATTGGCTTGTCTGAAAAAACAGAAGAAATAGATTAAAATGAAGAGGTAAAAAGATTAAAGAGAGTAAATTGAAGCTAAAACAGACAAATAATCCCTTAACCCCGTCGATGGTCGATGATTTACGTTTAGCAGCCTCAAAAATGACGGGAGCAGAGCGTCGTTCATTTCAAGCTGAAATGTGTCTCAAGTATTGTGGAGGAAGTGCCAGACAAACCGAAATCGTGTTTGGTTGGGGGAGAAAAAATGTTCAACTTGGATTACATGAAAAACGAACTGGGATAGTGTGTTTAGGATTACAATCAGTCAATAGTGGATGTAAAAAATGGGAGGAAAGATACCCAATAGTTGCCCAATCATTGAAAGAAATAGCCGAAGCTCACGCACAACAAAACCCCACATTTAATAACCCCATTGCCTATACAAGATTAACGGCGGCTGAAGCCATTAAACAATTAAGAAATCTAGGATATAATGGAGAGGAGGTTCCTGCTGCTTCGACAATGGCAGATATTTTAAATCGTTTGGGCTATCGATTAAGAAAAGTGGTAAAAGCTAAACCTAAAAAAAAATCTCGGAGACGGACGCTATCTTCGAGAATATAGAGAAAAAAGATAGAAAAAAAGACCCTTCTGTGAAACGTTTAAGTATGGATTGTAAAGCAACTGTGGAAATAGGAGAATATTCACGTGGCGGACAAACCAGAGGTTATAATCAAGCTCAAGATCATGATATGGGAACTAAAGAAAAATACGTTCCTTGTGGGATTGTAGATGAAGATACAGGGCAACTTTATGTAACTTTTGGAAGTTCTTATAAAACGAGTGATTTCATGGTAGATAACTTGGAGCAATGGTGGACAAGTCTTAGTATAACTGAAAAGCAGCAACTAGAGAACATCCAAATTAAAGTTGATAATGGAGCAGAAAATAGTGAAATAAGAAGGCAATTTTTGAAGAGAATGGTAGAGTTTGCCGACCAAACTAAGAAATCTATTCAATTACTATATTTTCCTCCTTATCACAGTAAATATAATCCCATAGAAAGATGTTGGGGAATTTTAGAGAGGCATTGGAACGGAACACTTCTGAGAAAGGCTCAAACGATGTTAGCTTGGGTAAAAACTATGACATGGAAAGGCTTAAATCCGATAGTTAAGTTAAGTAAAAAAGTTTATCAAAAAGGCATTTCTTTAACGAAAAAAGAGATGAAGGAAATTGAGAAACATTTAGAACGTAATCCTCACTTACCTAAATGGGATATTTTGATTAGACCCAGTTAGTCTAAAAAGTTAATAAGAGTGTAAAATTAAGTGAATTTCCTTTTTAAAAATAGTCAAAGCTAATTTAAAAGTTAGCGTATTTCTTTCTTTTAGATAGGGAGGTTTTTGTTCGCGGATACTTTCCGCGAACAACTTTTTATTTTTCCCTTTTCGCTTATTTGAGATGTTCTACAAACAGATTCTGAGAATGGGTGGGAAACTTTTTCTTGGAAATCACATTAGAGGTCCCGTATCACACACACGCTGGCCGTAACTATAGTGATCTTCATCGCTTTTATCGATATTGGTGACATCTTTAATATTAGGTCCTTCTTGCCAAGCTTTTCCTGTTTCGCATTTATGAGAACTACCATCAGCATAGCTATGGAGTACCCCTCTAGGCCGAAACGCATCAAAAGCAGGATAGATGTTTTCGGGTATATAATCTTCGTTTTCGGGTTCCTCTTCAGCGTTCAAGTGATAGAGGTTGCCGTAAAATTCGTCAAACCCATGATTAGTAGGCAAAAACTTATCCAAATCACCTAAATGGTTTTTTCCAAATTGACCGGTACGATACCCTAAAGGTTTCAGTAAGTCGGCTAGAGTAGGATCAGCTGTTTCCAAACCAATGGGAACACCAGGTAAACCTACTTTGGTCATACCAGTACGTATTGTGGCTTGACCACTGATAAAGGCAGCCCGACCAGCAGTACAGCTTTGTTCCCCATAGAAATCCGTGAACAAGATCCCTTCTTTGGCAAGCTTGTCGATAGAGGGGGTTCTATAACCCATCATACCGTTGTTGTAAGCACTAATGTTAAACCAGCCAATATCATCCCCCATCATCACGAGAATATTGGGGGGCTTGGATTCATCGGCAGTGGCAACACCAGTAGGTAGCCAGGGCAGTATTCCTGACAGCACAAACAACAGGGAAAGAAGCATACAAATCCCTGTTTTCATGACTTTTCGCATAAAAAAACTCCTATTGGGTTAATAAAAGGTTAAAAAGAATTAAAAGATCCTTAAAGATATTATTTTCTTTAAATAGTATCCTAAAGCTCTTTTACACTTGTAACACCATCGAAAACTGCATTTTTGTCAAGGGATATCTAGACAGATGAGTGATCTTGTTATATTTCTTTACAAAGAGGTCTTGTGTAGTTAGTAGGGTGGGCAAGAAGGAACAAGTTTGATGATAATCAAAGAATTTTCAGGGTTTGCCCACCTTAATGATGATCTATGGTGGGCAAAAGTTAACCGTTAAGTCGCCTCATCCTCTGTCTTAAGCATTTGCCCACCCTACAACTACTTGATCCTAACAAAGTAAAATGTGGTAAATATGTTCATGAATTACCGAATAATTAATAATTAATAGTTAATAGTTAATAATTAAGAGTTGATAGTCAATAATTAATTATTAATTGTTCATTATTAATTGCTGAAGCATTTGCCCACCCTACACAGTAGCTTGACTATGGTAAATATCAAAGTTTTCCTATCTTAATAATGATTATGGTGGGCAAAATTAATCGTTAAGTTGCTTCCTCCTCTTTCTTAGGCATTTGCCCACTCGACACAGGAGCTTGACGCAAAAATTGCTCGACGATCGCATCACTAATTTGATTACAAAGTTGATTTGTCGATTTCTTCAGTTTTATTGCTAAAAGTAACGATCGCTCCTACACTAAAATAAAGAGATATATTATTCTCTACTAATTTTTTAGCTAATTTCGATTAATTACCCCATGATTTATCCCCAAGCTTTTCTTTCTGAAGTCCAACAACAAAGACAAGAGTTTCCTGGACTAATTAATAAAGTATATTTTAACTTTGGGGGACAAGGTACTTTACCTCGTTCCGGGTTAGAGGCCATTATTGACGCTCATAATTTTCTCCAACAACAAGGACCTTTTTCCCTAAAAGTTAATGATTGGATTACCCAAAAAGTAGAGTTATTAAGACAAGATATTGCTCAAGAGTTAGGGGTTGAAGCATCCACTATTACTCTAACAGAAAATGTTACTGCTGGCTGTAATATTGCCCTTTGGGGAATTGATTGGCAAGAGGGCGATCGCATTTTAATTACTGATTGTGAACATCCTGGAATCATTGCTACAGTACAAGAAATAGCTAAAAGATTTGGGGTAGAAATTGATATTTGTCCTATCCTGAATACCCTAAATGAAGGTGATCCAGTTGAGGTTATTAAACATCATTTAAAACCCGAAACAAAACTCTTGGTTTTAAGTCATTTATTATGGAATACAGGACAGATTTTACCGTTACAAGAAATTAGTAATATTTGTCATAATTATTCTGGGAGCGGTCGCCCTATTTTAGTATTAGCTGATGCTGCGCAATCTGCTGGTTCTTTACCTTTAAATTTAGCAGAAACTGGGGTCGATTTTTATGCCTTTACCGGTCATAAATGGTTCTGTGGCCCTGCTGGAGTTGGCGCACTTTATATTCGTCCAGAAATTTTTAACCTATTGAATCCTACTTTTATTGGTTGGCGAGGTATTAATATTGATGAAAAAGGTCAACCTATTGATTTTAAAAATAATGGAGAAAAGTTTGAAGTTGCCACATCATCCTATCCTCAATATGAAGGTTTAAGGGCAGCTATTTCTGTTCATAATCACTGGGGAAATGCTGAAAAACGTTATCAACAAATTTGTCAATTAAGTGAATACTTGTGGCAAGATTTATCAAAAATCTCTGCTATTAATTGTTTAAAAAAATCACCCCCAAAATCTGGTTTAGTTTCGTTTACAGTTGATAGTAGTATGAGCCATAAAAGCATAGTTAACAAGTTAGAGAAGCAGGGATTTTTATTAAGAACACTTCGTGATCCAGACTGTATTCGTGCCTGTGTTCATTACTTTACTTTGCCGGATGAAATTGAACAACTAATTAAAGCTATTTCTTTGATAGTTTCTCAATAAAAGGAACACAAGTATCCTGCCTGTAACAACTTTCTAAGTCGTGCTATTTTACGAAATAGAACAATTATCGCTTTCATGACAACCAAAAGGATAAGGAGACTGATAAGTATTGTCTCTTTTTCCAAACCAATTATAACGGTTATCTCTCACTTGTTCATAAGTTTTATCCCCTAACCATTTCATTCCTGGTAAAGCACGATAAGCAATAATAAATGCTTGTCCTAAAGGCAATAAATTAACAATTTCTTCTGCTGCATCACTCCCTTGCCAACGTTTTTTTGAATCATTACTATCGATTAAAATCATCCCCATTTCACAATCTTCTGAGGTAATACTAAACTGTTGTAATGTTCCTTGATCTTGCATTGGTATATAATCAAAGATATTTCCTTGATCAAAGCGTGATAAAAGTTGGGTAAACGTTGCACAAAGATTACAGTTTCCGTCGTAAATAATATGATAAACCATGATATATTAAAACAATTTTCTTATAGCTTAACACATTTTTAGTGAACAGTTATGAGTTATCGTTTAGTTTATTAATGGCTTCTTCTTGCTTGTCAAGCTGGAGTCATACTAAAGGATAACTAAATTTTCTGGTGAATATCCTTGTTATTTTTCATGAAAGCTAACATAGTTTTCATGTATAACTTCATGTATATTTTCGCTAAAATAATAATTTTATGACAAACAAAAAAATATCTATAGCACTACGCATTATGATTAGAAAATTGATAGAACAAATAAACATTGTAGGCCGATGCACTGCCCACCTTACAGTAATGTCCCAGCTAATTTTTATAGCTATAATAATAATCGATTTGCTCTTGACTTTACCTCTACCTATCTGTATATTAAAGGCGTAATAAAAATTCAAGTAAATTTAACTATGAAAAAGCTAACGTTTTCCGCATTATTATCAACTTTAGCAATTGGGTTTATAACAACCTCAGCACAAGCTACAAGCGTTACTATTTTCAGTGAAGATTTTGAAGATGGTGTAGGGACAGGATTTTCTGGTGCAGGATCAGTACAAGGATCTCAAGGATATTCTAACTTTGGATTTGGTGGTCGATTTCTACGCAATGTTAGAGCAGGAAACCCAGCACCTAGCACTAGACTAACATTAACAGACTTGCCAAGTCATACCAGCATTGATATCAACTTCTTATTAGCTATTATTGATTCTTGGGATGGGAATCACCCTACTTTCGGTCCCGACTTCTTCAATGTTAAAGTTGATGGAGTCTCTATTTTTTCAGAAACTTTTGATCAATGGAATCGACCTAAAACTTATACTTCTGTACATAATATATTAACTTCCCGCACTAATTTAGGTTTTACTGGACGATTCCCTGATAGAGCCTATGATATGGCATTAGAAGAGGCTTTTCAGGGAATCGCTCATACTTCTGATACCTTAACCATTGAGTGGTTTGTTAGTGGTACTGGTTCGTTAGGTAATTTGAGTGAATCATACGATGAATCATTTGCCATTGATAATGTGGAAGTTGTCCTCAATGGAGTTGTTCCTGAACCCTTAACTATTTTAGGTGCAGGAACTGCCATTGGTTTTGGTGCTGCCTTCAAACGTACACTTGCTAAAAAAAAAGTCGATAAAGGTTAAAAAAGGTGGGCAGTGCATCGGCCTACGGCTTAATGACTACAGGTTAACGACGCACACTAAACATCATTTCACGAGGAAAAGTAGTCGGATTACCATTACGTTCTAACCGTCGACGTAATTCTAGTAATTTAGCTTCTTGTTGGGGTAAATTATCCACTAATTGATAGGGCAAAATCCCTTGTTCCATGGAAAAACTAGCCAAGGTTCCAGCGGCAGCACCCACGGACCATTCAAACCCATGCACCCGATAAGCAGCAGCAGCAATGTTACTGGTGGCAATACTTTTGCCCGAGACAATTAAATTATCGACTTTTTGAGGAATTAACGCTCTTAAGGGTATTTGTGCCGGATGCGCCCCAGCATGAGCCACTCGAACCCCTTGCCGTTCACGGTTTCCACGTTTTTCTGGGGGAGATAAGGTCATACAAGGATGAAAATCGATCATATACTGGGCAACCCCCACGGAGTCAGGATAAACAGTGGCATGAGTACGCCGAGTAACCATATAAGACGGGCGATCGTTCGGGGTTACAAACTTTGATTCTAAATTAGCAATGGTTGACCACACCAACTGATACATGGGACGGGGTAAGGAAGTCCGATAAAAATCTCCCCAATAATCTTTAGTAGAAATATCAATCTCGTTGATGGCAAAACCTTGAGGATGATCGTAAGAAGGTCTCCCAATAATGCGTCTTCCCTCACGAATATAGGGGTATTTTGATAACCCGTGAGCGGTTCCCATGGGGGAATCTAACCCTTGTAAAAAGCGATGATTGGGTGCTGGATGTTTGGTTCCATACCCTAAACGAGAGTCTGTCCTCCCGGCAACCAACCAATAGTAATACCCTTCAGAGAGTTCTTCCCCTTTACGCAGAGCATCTGTACGAAGTCCCCCTTTCCAACCCCCAGGTTCCAGTTGTCCCGTTTCTTCTAGTTGTCTACGACTATAAACCAGGTTATCTTGAGAGGTTCCCGGACGGTAATCATTGCCCCAGATCCAGTTTTGCATGGAAATGTCCCCAGGTTGGGGTTTTTGAACCCTCATTGGGCCTACTCTCACTGACTCTGCTGGTTTGGGAGTCCAGATCCGTCGATAGGTAAAAACAACATCAAAATAGGCTAAACGGCGATCTGTATCGTAACCGTAGTAGGGTTCGTACTGTTCGTAAAAGGAGGGTTTTGTCTGAGGTTGAGGGTTTGCTGTCCTTTCCATAGCAAAGGGATAGGTAAACCCTTGAACACAGTAGTTATCGCCTTTTTCCGTGGGAGAAGAGGGGTTAAGATGGTCACGGGGGTCCAGTCCTAAACGGTAGGGAATGTCCGCTAAAGCGATGATTTCCCCTGTTTCTGTGGCTTCTATTACAAACCAGTCGTTAGGATTGCCATTTTTAGACTTAGATTCAAAACGAATTACTTTCTTATTAAATCTTTGCGAGTTTTCGTAGCTATAAGCGTCTTCAATGGTTTTGGAAAGGGGTTCTTTATCGAGGTGACCGGTTCCAGGTTTGGGACTGTGTTGAATAGCGATCGCACTTTTTATTAACTTCCCATCTTCACTTAATTCTATGTCTTTAATTACCGTGGAAGGAAACCATTTTAACTGCCCTCTTCCTTGTTGTTGAGCATCGTTTAATTGTTGAGACAATAACTGATGACCATGATAGGGAATAAAACAACTTTCACTCACCCAACACTCTCCAGGGTTTTGTCGATTGTAGAGACGAGCAATATTATTTCTTAACAGATTATATCCTCTGGGAAAATGTTGTTGCGATCGCTGTTGTTTTCCCTCGTCTAAGGCTGAGGTTCCCTGTGAAGAAATTTGTCCCCCTACCCAATCGGTAATCTCCGTTAAACAAACGGTTTTTCCTGCTAATAAACCCTCATAAGCTGCTGCTGAGCCAGCTAAACCAGCACCCACGATCAACATATCACAATTGACAGTTTCTTCTGGTTTTCGGGAATTAGCTAAAACCGGAACAGTAGATTGTAAAGCAATAATTCCTAAGGAAAAAGCGGTTAAAATGCGTTTTAAGGCTTGGATATTATGGGGTAATTTTTTTGACAATAATTTCCCCGAGTTCTCGTGATCTCTCCTCAGTCTTTCCATCATTTGTATTGAGTGTGTGAGTGTAGTAAGTTAGATGATTAACTATTGTGAAGATAAATGGCTAATCATGTATTTTTCTTGCCTTTTGTTCTTTTAGTCTAGGGAAAATTTTGCTTAAGATAGCCATAATTTAAGTCTTTTTTCATATTTACAGAAAATCATCTTATTCCTTGACAATTATCTTTAGTTTGTCAATGGTTTCCATAAATATTTATTGATTTTAGTATTTCTTAATTGATTAAAATTACTTCTTTCTATACAATAACTTTACTAATAAAAAACTCATTGAATTCATAATTTTTTGCGCCATTAGTTACCCACTATAAGCACCAGGGCAAAAATAAACGTTACAGTGAAGAAGAGTTCCTTCTAGGCAGGAGCTATGCGGCTAACTGACACGATGCAACTCTAGGAGGTTTTTTGCGTCTCAAGTGGTAATTGAGATCAATGAAATATTAATAAGTTGAAATTATGCCGCGTCCAACTTCTCCTACTACCTCTCCTCAAGCAAAAAAAAGCGCACCTCGTCGGGTGAATAATAATCAAAGACAAACTCGTATCGTTTCAGGGAAAGGAAAAAATAGTAAAAAACAACTATCGAGAGAAAAAACCGTTAGTCAACCAAAAAAACCTCGCCCTTACCCTTCAAAACGTTCTCCTAACCTATTAATTCAATGTTTCTTGTATGTTTTGCGTATTGGTGTTATGGGGGTTGGAATTGGGGCGATCGCAGGAACAACCCTAACCATCATTAATCCTCAAGATATTTTGGCCGCTTATACCAAAGCTTCTCAACTCATTAAAACTTCCTCAGAAGAAAAATCAGAAAAATCAGAAAAACCAGAAAAACCAGAAAAATTAACCCCGAAGACTTCTGCAAGCGTTCCTGTTAGTAAAGAATTAACAGGACTCCAAGAAAAAATACAAAAAATTGATGCTAAATACCCCAATGTTAAACCTCAAGCTTGGTTTATTGACTTAGATAATGGATCTTATGTTACTTACAATGGAACTCAACCAGTTCCTGCTGCTAGTACCATCAAAATACCTGTTTTAGTTGCTTTCTTTGAAGAGGTTGATAAAGGGAATATTCATCTAGATCAAATGCTAACCATGACCAAAGACGTTATGGTTAGTGGCTCAGGGGATATGCAATATATGGGAATAAACAAGAAATTTACGGCACTAGAAGTTGCCAGAAAAATGATTGTTATTAGTGATAATACCGCTACAGAAATGTTAGTTAAACAGATGGGAGGGAAAGAAGTTCTTAATAAAAGGTTCAAAGAATGGGGCATGAAAAATACTGAAATAAACAATATTTTACCTGATTTAGAAGGAACTAATAAAACCAGTTCTGAGGATTTAAGTAAACTTTTAGCTAGGATAGAAAGGGGTGATTTAATTAGTGCGAGATCCCGAGATCGCCTCATTGATATTATGGAAGGAACCCGCACCCGAACTTTACTGCCTCAAGGGTTAGAAAAACAAGCCAACATTGCCCATAAAACAGGGGATATCGGGACGATTATTGGGGATGCTGGTATTATTGATATGCCCACAGGAAAACGTTATATTGGAGCCGTTTTTGCCGAAAGAGCTTATAATGATGTGGCAGGCCGTCATCTAATTCAAGATATTTCTAGAACCGTCTATCAACACTTTAAACATTATCAACCTCGTCCCGTTCCTCAACCAATTTAAAAAACAGTTGAAAGTCAACCCCAACCCGAAGAACAACCCAACGATCAATAATGGAAAATGGATAGTGGATAATGGATAATGGATAATTATTCCGTAGAATAGGAAACTAAAAAGCAGCTTCAATATAATCCAATAAAGTTAGCTGATAGTTTCCCCATTGAATAGGTTGACCTATTTTAATGACAGAATAACTGTTTTTAGAAAAATTATGATTAGCAGGTTGATGATGAACTAAAGCCACATCAAAACGACAAAAAAAGTTAGAAAACTGGGAGTATTCACCTAAAAAATAATCGGCTGTTTGCCTTATTTTTGCTTGTTTTTGAGGGGTCACAGCTAAAATGCCATCTTGATTCCAGTTTCTAGTTTTCCTTGTTTTAACTTCAACAAAAATAACTATGTTAATGTCAAGCTGTTGGGCAATTAAATCAATTTCACCCCAAGGCGATCTCCAACGCTCGTGTAAAATCTGCCAACCTTGGGAAGTTAACCATTGAGCCACAAATTGTTCACCAATTTTGCCAATAGAAATCATGAAGTTACGGTAGGATAAGAAAGGATTAGAGTATTCTATTTCAGATAACGCTTTGTTATTTCCTGCGTTTTTAATTTAACTTTCTTATTCCAGGCTTTTATATTAAGTTTTCTTGAAATATATTCAGCTAAAAATAAACTTAGTCCAAAACGTTCAACACGAAACTTAACTTTAAACCACCAATCCTGTAATTTTAGATTTCTTCTCATTGAAGCAGTTAGTTGAAGAGATGGTAAGCCACTTAATTCATATCCTCTAGATACTAGTAAATCAGATGCTCTAGACTCTACTAATCTAATTTCCTCTTCAGATAATTTTTTTCTCCACTGTTGAATTAACTTTGGATCAGGTTTACTGTACGTTGTGTCTTGGTCATAGTTTAACATTGCCTTATCGTACTCTAGACCTATGAACTGGCAAATTTCAGTTAAAACCTCTGCTGGTTGAGTAATTAGATCTTCATAATTTACTTCTGTATACTGATCTGCTGATATTTTGGGCTTAAGTTCATTCCATAAAGATTCAGCTTCTAGCCATCTTTCCACACCAGTCCAGACATTACCAGACCATCCCATCCCTATACAGGAACGAGCTACATCCCTACCATCACGAATTAAATGAATAAACCGTGCATTTGGCCAAATCTTTAATAATCTATCAAAATGGCGATGAACAGTGGCACCAATCAATTCTTTTTTATCTCTTTGTTTTTGTTGAAGTAAAAAACTATTAACAAGTTGGACCTAATCAAAATTTTGATTTATTTCAAAGTTTCTGGCTTGAAAGATACGATGAGTTTCTAGCCATTCATAATATTGGTCCAAATTGGGAAGTTTTCCGTCATCGGTTACCTGATCAACTACATATTCAAATTCTTGACACCAAGAAAGCTGTGGATGATGAGAAAGCATTAATCTAAGCAGGGTGGTTCCTGAGCGTTCAGCACCAACTAGAAACATAGGTTTTTTAACAAACGATCGATGATCACTGAGCATAATTTGCCTTAAAATAAAACTGGTATAAAATCGAAGCAAAATTAAATATCAATTTATGGTTTTTAGGTAAGAGATAGGTTGAGATTTTCTCAAGGTTATCTGTGGTTTTGTCACCATAAATCCCGCTAGTGCAGCTTGGCGAAAGTAATCCACCAGATTTTTACAGAAACTTTCGTGACTAGCCACGACAATGTGTTTCAATGAAACTAACGGAAGAATCTCGAAGTTGATGTCCATGATAAAAGCATTGCCAATTAACCTCTCCAACCTACAGAAAACAGTACTCCAACAAATAGTGAGAGGGACAACAAACCCCTATCGCCTTGTTAGACGAGCCAAGCTAATCTTAGCCGCAGCATCAGGAGAGAGCAATAGTTCGATTAGTCGAAGATTAGAATTAGACCGAGTACAAGTGCGTCAGTGGCGATCGCGATGGTTTGAGGAGAGAGAAAAACTGAGTGCCGCCGAAGAACAACAGGTAACGGAGAAAGCATTAATGGTCTTGATCAAAGGAATTTTAAGCGATCGCCCAAGACCTGGAACAACAAAATCCTTTACGGTCGAACAAGTAGTCCAGATTGTAGAGATCGCTTGTGAAGAATGTGAAAAATCAGACAGACCAGTGAGCCATTGGACACCTTCAGAGTTGGCGGATGAAGCCATAAAAAGAGGAATTGTCGAAAAGATTTCCCCCCGTAGTGTGGGGCGTTTTTTAAAAAGAAGCGACATTACAACCACATCTCGTTCGTTACTGGTTAAATGCCAAAATTGATGATCCCTTAAAATTTAAAAAGCAAGTCAAATATATCTGTGAACTTCATCAAGAAGCTAAAACTTTGTTAGAACAAGGAATTCATTTAATTACTACAGATGAAATGACAGGGATTCAAGCTCTTGAGAGATTATTTCCGAACAAAAGAATCAAGCCTAAACAAGTAGAAAAAATCGAATTTGAATATGAAAGACACGGAACTTTAAGCTTGATTGCGAACTGGGATGTGGCAAGAGGAAAAGTTGTTAGTCCCTCTATTGGACCGACAAGAACAGAACAAGATTTTTCTGAACATATCCAGAGAACGATTAAGATTGATGAAAAAGCAGAATGGATTTTTATTGTAGATCAACTCAACACTCATAAATCGGAAAGCTTAGTCAAATTAGTAGCAGAAAGCTGTGGAATTACTATTGATTTGGGGAGAAAAGGAAAGGAGGGGATTTTGCAATCTATGGACAGCAGAGCAGATTTTTTATCAGATGAGTCTCATCGAATTCGCTTTGTTTATATTCCCAAACATACATCGTGGCTTAATCAAATTGAGTGTTGGTTTTCGATCTTAGTCCGGCGTTTACTCAAAAGAATTACTGTCCGTTCAACTGAAGAACTATCCCAAAAAATTCTCAATTTTATTGATTACTTTAATCAACATTTTGCTAAGCCGTTCGTTTGGAAATTTAAGGGCTTTAAAGATCATAAGTGACTGGTGGATTATTTTTGCTAAGCTGCACTAGTCCTCCAGACAAGAACATGAATACTGGATTATATTAATTATTAAAAGTACAGTCTAACATATATATAGGCAGAATTACCGATATAACTGCAACAGGAGCAATTTTAGGATGAAACCAAAAACGTGCTGGATACCGAGATTTTGACACAACGAACATCAAGGATGGTAGTAAAGATGTGGCGAAAATACTAATTAACCCCAGAGCACCGTTGATACCATACTGTATAACCCATAAACTATCAGTCGTAGAAATATTAACTAACTCCCCTGCCGAGTTATAATCGTAAACACGATTTCTCCCCCAACCTCCCCAACCAAAAATAGGTCTTTCTAGTGCTTTTTCAACTAAAATTTCTTCATTATCCAATCGAAATTCTAGAGAACTAAGTCTCTGTTCAGAAATTACTGAAGATAGCAAGTCAAGAAATTGATCCCCCTTTGTACCTGAGACTTGACCAGTTGCTCCTAAGAATAAATAAATAGATATAGAAACAATCAATATTATTAAAAGAATCTTTTTTCTCAGCCATTTTGTACTAAATAGTACCATTAGGCCATAAGCCAAATAAATATAAGCCCCTGTTGATTTAATTAAAATAAAGGTTACAGTGAGGGCTGCAACGAAAAAAGTAATGGGTATATTCCATACTTTTTTCAAAGTACCAGATTGCCAGAACCACCATCCGATTAGTGTAGCTGCCATCATCCACATCCCCACACTAAGTCCATGGAAGAGGAAAACTGTGGGACGATATCCACCTAGACGTATTGACTGAATAAACTGACGTTGTCCCATAAAACCATAAACCATCCTATGTAACTGTGGACTCATTATCACTTCATATAAACACAAAGGCATATAAATTAATCCACTGACAAAAATAGCCATAGCTAGTCTTTTCATGCCTAAAAAATTCCCCAAATAAAGGCGACCTAACAGATAGAGAAAACCATATCTGACCGTTTAACTCAGGGAGGAGGCTAAACCATCATAAACCCCAAGATTGTTGCTAATTGAAGCCATAAAAGGAGATAAACTGCAAATAATGATGGGCAGATCAATCCAACTAAATTTATAGTTTCTGAACCTTTGAAAATCAAAAATAACCGTAGCTATTAAGATGCTATAACAAGTAGCAGACATCCGGGTATAGTCAGGTAATCCTGGGAGAATGAATCCCGTTTTTTGAGGCAAAAACAACCATCCTACTATAAATGATATAACAACTGCTTTTTGACTAGGAAAACGATTGAACAGAAAAAAAACCACTCCTGGCCATAGCAACATGACCAATATAGCTTGAGGACTCATGATAACTTATTCGTAAACAGCTTATTTCTTAAACGATTGACGATATAAATCAATCACAATTGGTGGTAAAAGTTTATGAAGTAAACTTGATCTTTTCCCAGAAGCGGCTTTTTGATTTAAGTTATCACCTGGACGTTCCTTAAAAAGAGTCGAATGATTATTGGAGATTTCTTCAGAGGGTCTTCCGTTACTGTAATAGTATAATGCCAGGGATTTTCGAGTCATTTCTTCTGGACATTTTAACGGATCGGGATGTCCATGATAGGAGAAATCTGAGGTGCTGAAAACGACACAACGATTAAAAATAGGTATAATTTTCTTTTCACAAACGGTCATATCTTGATTCCATAACTCCAAATGACCTCCATATTCTTCTTTCCAATTTTTATTCAGATAAATTAGTAAATTTAAACGACGATCAACTTTCATTTCTTTATGCTTATTAAAGTCAACATGGATCTTTAAAAAGCCTTCCCTTTCGATTTGATGAAGTCCTCCACCTTGAAAATGTGGATCTGGAATAATTCCTGGAATACCTGTCAGTTTTTCTAGAAAACTTATAAAAATTGATGAGTTTAATTGATAAAGTAAAAAGCGAGTAGCATCGCCCATTTCTAGGTAATTGCTCACCGCAATAAAGAATCTGTCTTGACAACATAAAGGTAAAATCGGGGATTTTTATGTATAGTGGGGGTTATGACCACAAATGCTACCATTGATTCAAAGCTAGTTAGAGCTATCGCCGATGAACAGTTGGCGAACAATGTCTTCATGATTGAGTGGCTAGTCAAGGCACAACAACAGTTATCTCTTCAACAAAGACTGATTGACCAGCAACAACAACAAATCTCTACACAACAGCAAGAAATTGAAAAATTGAAAGAAGAGAGAGATAAGCTAAAAAACCGTAACTCAAAAAACAGTTCAGTCCCCCCATCATCAGACCAACTAAAAAAGCCTTCTGACAAAAAGAAACGCAAAAAAGGATTTAAGGTGATTTCCACACTTGAATATACCTGCTTTTCCAATTATTCCCCCCTTTTTAAGGGGGGTTAGGGGGATCGTAAGGGATCTCCTTTATCAGAAATCACCTTATCAAGGTGCTATAATTTAATAATAACTTTGGGACAAAAGTATGTCAAGACCAAAAATAGATGCTTCGCAATTTGTTTGCCGGTCAAAATTCATACCCACCTAAAATGTGGATTTTTTTGATAGCATTTTTAGGTGGGGACTTCTTTTGACATTTTTGTTAATAATTGTCAATGGGTATAATAGAGAGAAATAAGTTTAAGGAACAAGATGCTTAGGTGATTTCCGAGAAAGCTTTTCCCATAGGGGGTAATAGCTTGGACTAAAGGCTTTCAAGAAATAAAAGGGACAGAGAGTTAGCGGATCTTGGTACACAACTTTAAAATTTCATAATTGGCTTGTCTGAAAAAACAGAAGAAATAGATTAAAATGAAGAGGTAAAAAGATTAGAGAGAGTAAATTGAAGCTAAAACAGACAAATCATCCCTTAACCCCGTCGATGGTCGATGATTTACGTTTAGCAGCCTCAAAAATGACGGGAGCAGAGCGTCGTTCATTTCAAGCTGAAATGTGTCTCAAGTATTGTGGAGGAAGTGCCAGACAAACCGAAATCGTGTTTGGTTGGGGGAGAAAAAATGTTCAACTTGGATTACATGAAAAACGAACTGGGATAGTGTGTTTAGGATTACAATCAGTCAATAGTGGATGTAAAAAATGGGAGGAAAGATACCCAATAGTTGCCCAATCATTGAAAGAAATAGCCGAAGCTCACGCACAACAAAGCCCCACATTTAATAACCCCATTGCCTATACAAGATTAACGGCGGCTGAAGCCATTAAACAATTAAGAAATCTAGGATATAATGGAGAGGAGGTTCCTGCTGCTTCGACAATGGCAGATATTTTAAATCGTTTGGGCTATCGATTAAGAAAAGTGGTAAAAGCTAAACCTAAAAAAAAATCTCGGAGACGGACGCTATCTTCGAGAATATAGAGAAAAAAGATAGAAAAAAAGACCCTTCTGTGAAACGTTTAAGTATGGATTGTAAAGCAACTGTGGAAATAGGAGAATATTCACGTGGCGGACAAACCAGAGGTTATAATCAAGCTCAAGATCATGATATGGGAACTAAAGAAAAATACGTTCCTTGTGGGATTGTAGATGAAGAGACAGGGCAACTTTATGTAACTTTTGGAAGTTCTTATAAAACGAGTGATTTCATGGTAGATAACTTGGAGCAATGGTGGACAAGTCTGAGTATAACTGAAAAGCAGCAACTAGAGAACATCCAAATTAAAGTTGATAATGGACCAGAAAATAGTGGAATAAGAAGGCAATTTTTGAAGAGAATGGTAGAGTTTGACGACCAAACTAAGAAATCTATTCAATTACTATATTTTCCTCCTTATCACAGTAAATATAATCCCATAGAAAGATGTTGGGGAATTTTAGAGAGGCATTGGAACGGAACACTTCTGAGAAATGCTCAAACGATGTTAGCTTGGGTAAAAACTATGACATGGAAAGGCTTAAATCCGATAGTTAAGTTAAGTAAAAAAGTTTATCAAAAAGGCATTTCTTTAACGAAAAAAGAGATGAAGGAAATTGAGAAACGTTTAGAACGTAATCCTCACTTACCTAAATGGGATATTTTGATTAGACCCAGTTAGTCTAAAAAGTTAATAAGAGTGTAAAATTAAGTGAATTTCCTTTTTAAAAATAGTCAAAGCTAATTTAAAAGTTAGCGTATTTCTTTCTTTTAGATAGGGAGGTTTTTGTTCGCGGAAAGTATCCGCGAACAACTTTTTATTTTTCCCTTTTCGCTTATTTGAGATGTTCTACAAACAGATTCTGAGAATGGGTGGGAAACTTTTTCTTGGAAATCACCTAAACGCGGACCAAAATATGACCACCCAGGGAAGACCCGTAATGGTTTTGGTCAGCCCGATAAGATAGTCCCTTTAGAACTAGAAAACTGTCCTGTTTGTGGGGGTTCAGTGGAACGAGATGAAGTAGTTCCCGAAAAAGTCCAGCAAGTGGCTGAAGTAGTAGACCAACCCATAGAAATCAGGGAATATCGTCGCGGATTCTATAAATGTCCTAGTTGTGGATGGTCAGATTACAGTCCTGTTCCATTGGGAGTTAAAGAAGGATTCAGTTATGGGGCGCGATTAAGTAGCATCGTGGGCTGGCTTGGCTATGGGGGTAATCTTACATGGCGTAAACAGGAACATTTTATAGAGTATGTCTTTGGCATTCCCATTTCTCAAGGGAGCCTTGCCAAAATGCACAAATGGTTTCAAGAAAGTTTAGAACCCTTGACCCAACAGTGGTTAAAGTACATCCAGCAGCCAGGAATCCGATGTGTTGACGAAACCAGTTATTGCATCGATGGCATCAAGTATTGGGTTTGGGTAGCCACATCAAATGAGGTCTGTGTGTTGATGTTGGCTCCCACTAGAAGCTCCGCAGAAGTCGAGAAATTGTTAGGAGCAGATTTTAAGGGCATCCTCACCAGTGACTGCTATAGTGCCTACTTTAGACAAAGTGCGATGGACAAACAGAAATGTCTGGCACATTTAGAACGAGAGTTAGAGTCCCTTAAAACCAGTCGTTTTCAAGCGAATCGAGAATTTGCTGCCGATGTACAGCAAGTTTTAGCAACCGCCCGTATCCATTATCGTCATTATCATGCTCGAAATTTAACCCTTGAAGACTTAGGCTCCAAAAGAACAGAAGTCGAGAACTCACTGCAAAAGATTTTTAAAGCAACTCCCAAAAAAGGATGGCCTTATGATGCACAAAGATTGATTAACCGTCTCAAACGTCATTGGGAAGAGTGGTTCACCTTTCTAACTTATCCTGAAGTCAAACCAGATAATAATGATGCTGAGAGAGCTTTACGTCCCATTGTCATTCACCGCAAAGTAAGTGGGGGAGCAAGAAGCGACTGGGGTGCAGAGTTAGTCACCCAAATGTTCAGTTTTTTAGAGACCATGAGATTACAGGGGCAAAATGCCATTGTCCAATTATGCGAATTATTTTCATTAGCTGGTCGGAGTCCCCCAGGATTAGAGATGTAAAAGGCTCCGGAGCCGATGGGGGATAGATTTTTCTTGATCGCCCTATCTCTCTGCACAAAAATACACAAGGTTAGCGGATAATCTCCGCTAACAAAAAACTATCTTACTATTCTTTTTTTTCTCATATTGTTGTTTTTATTTGAGGTTTTTAAAAGACTTGATTCTGGGAATGTTAGTCATTAAAATAGCCGTAATAAATTAGCTTAAATTTTACGCTAAATCACAGGGCTTATATTTTTGTTGACTCAACTGATGTTGTTTGTAGTGCTTTTCAATAAGACTTTTTTGTTGCGGTGAGCAGTTACATTTCTAGTTCAGGAAAAGAATCTAATTTTTTCTCTGTTACTCTCTCAAATTTCCGCCAACCTTGAGCCTTTGTGTCAGGAAATTCTTGTAGTATATTTTCGAGAACAGTTTCAGGTAGAAAATTATCAAACACAATATGAGGAAAAGGTTTGGCATTTATATATTCTTGATGATATTTATGAGCCAATTCATCTAAGTGATTAGCATCTAAACAAAATTTTAGATATGTAGTTAGATATGTAGTTTCCATGACTAAAGTTTTCCTGTAGTTATAAAAATTATTTGAGTGTAAAGAAAAAGTTATTGATTCCAGTGAGAAAGATCACGACTAAGGAATTGAGATAATCGATGATTAGGTTCACGGAACTTTTCTATTAACATTGTACGAGTTTCAGGCAACATTTGGGGAGGAACATATTCTTGATTAGTCCACTTTCCATTACCAAAATTATATCCTATTTGATAGAAAGTTTGTTTTAAAGATTTCGGTAATAATTGACTAGCTGACTTAGCCAAAGGAATAGCTTGAATAGATTTGCTTAGACGACGACGAAAAAATTTCTCTGAATCATCATCAGCTTTGTTGGCAACGATTGCTTCTTTGTTCATTAGTTTAATATCGAAGTCAACCCCCAGGAAGTCAAATATTTTAGTCACTACACCCATAGGATTACTGATTAAATCTTCCATGAACAAAAACAAAAAAGATTCTTGTGGATAAAAAGGCAAATATTTCTCAATTTGCTCTAAATAGTGACTACTATCAATAAATTCACTTTGTTGAGCGATACCCTCTTCAAATGTTTTTGCTTCCATTAATTCATTTCTTGCTGGCAGAAATTCCCGATTATATTGACTTCGCCTTAATCGATACGCATAAAAGGAATAAGCACTATCAATAGGATGTCTCATAATATATATTAACTTAACATCTGGAAGATGTTTAGCTATACGCTCAGCAGTGTTCGGGTGCTGATGCGATCGTGAATAAGTCGTTGACGCTTCTCCACAAATCTGATGTGGTTTAGCTTCTTCAAAAAGTGACTCATACCATTCTATCCCCTTAGTATAATTTTGATCTAAAGAGAAAAAATCTGGTTCTTTTGGGGTACTCATAAAAATCTGAGGATGACGACACAAATACTCATATAACGTGGTTGTCCCGGATTTCGCTGCACCAATAATAATAAAATCAGGTTTCGTCACTAGGAAACTCCTCCAAATTTTTATTAAACAATGATCAACTGTAATAGGAATTATACCATTTAACAAATTTATCTAGTCCCTCTTCGATAGAAGTACGGGGACTAAAGCCAACATCTTTAATTAAATCATCGATATCAGCATAAGTCATCGGTACATCCCCTGGTTGCATCGGTAAAAATTCTTTAATAGCTTTCTTCCCGATACACTTTTCTAGCACTTCTATAAAAGTCATTAGTTGAACAGGTTGATTATTCCCTATATTATAGACTTTTGCTGGGACATTATTATTCAATTCTGAGCCTTGAGGGATCTTGTCGCTCACTCTTACAATTCCTTCGACAATATCATCGATGTAGGTAAAATCTCGCTTCATTTTGCCATGATTAAACACTTTGATAGGGCTTCCCTCCATTATAGCTTTTGTAAATAAGAAATAAGCCATGTCTGGGCGACCCCATGGCCCATAAACTGTGAAAAAACGCAATCCTGTTGTTGGTATTTGATAAAGATGACTGTAAGTATAAGCCATTAATTCGTTTGCTTTTTTTGTGGCAGCATATAAACTGATGGGAAAATCGACATTATCCTTAGTTGAAAAAGGTATTTTTTTATTCGCCCCATAAACTGAACTAGATGAAGCATATACTAGATGTTTTATTTTACTATGACGGCATCCTTCAAGAATATTGACAAAACCCACTAAGTTACTATCAACGTAAGCATAAGGATTTTCTAAGGAATAACGAACACCAGCTTGAGCAGCTAGGTGTATAACATAGTCAAAATTATTATTATTAAACAATTTAACCAGGTCATTTGTATTAGCAATATTAATCTGATAAAATGAGAATTTATCATAGTTTTTCAATTGCTGAAGACGATGTTTTTTAAGATTTACATCATAATAATTATTAAGATTATCAATTCCGAAAATATTATCTCCTTTATTGAGAATATCTTGGCAGACATAAAAACCAATAAATCCTGCAGCACCTGTTACTAATATGTTTTTCATTTTTTTTGACCAACCCTATGTATTCCAGTAATATGATATCATATCTTTAATTTATAAGTAAGCTCTAATTCCATCAATAGATATTCCTAAACCCAATAAATATCTGACTGCTGTTCCTAGAAAGATTAATCCTATCATGAGACTGGTAGCTTGTATATCCTGAGTGATATCTATCAATTTTTCTTGCCAAAGACCATAACTTATAGCGATATAGTAGGGAATATCATTAAAAGCAATAACCACAATACCTCCAATAATTCCTAGATTGATTAAAACTGAAGGTAAAAGTAAAAGCATATAGAAAAATTTACAGAAATTAGCAACAGCAGGATAAATTGTTTTGCCTAAAGCGTAAAGGGCTTTATCCATTGTCACTGATAATATTAATGGCCATAAACCAAGGACTAAAATAGGCAATATCCAGGCTGCATCGTTATATCTTGAGTCATACAATTGCAAAATTATGAAATCTCCTGTGCAGAATAATACACTGATCATCACAGCCATCAGCATTAATAGTAATTGACGTTTTCCCACAATTTTAGCACGCAAAGTTGCTCTGGGTAAGTGAAGTTTCTGAGATACCAATGGCATCATTATTTGCTGACTCACCTTTCTCAAAACTTGTTGAGGTATATTTGCAATAGTAAACGCCACAGTATAAACGCCTAAAATTTCTAGTGATGTAAATTTACCTAACATAATCTTATCCGTTTGCTGTGCTAAAAATGTCATTGCCGTTGCAATAAAAATCCAGCGACCAATAGAAATGATTTCTTTCAATGCTTCCTTATCCCAAGCAAAGCGGTTAGATATCGTCGGCTCCAGTCTGTGACTAATAGCCATCTTGATAAAGACAGAAACCAAACTACCCACCACCAAAGCCCAAATTGATCTATAGAAGTAAGCCAAGATAATCATAATACTCAAGGCCAATATTTGTATCCCTAAGTCAAGTACAGTTATTTTCCCAATTTCTAATTTACGATTAAGGGTAGGCAAAGAAGTTGAATTAAATCCTGAGATAATGGTTGTCAGTCCAACCGTAGGGAGCAACCAAACAAGTTGCTCATTGTCATAGAATTGAGACACAGGCCAAGCAATAAGACAACATCCTATCCACAACCCGAATCCCCTAATAACTTGTAATGTCCAAGCGGTGTTAAAGAAAGTGGGATCATCTCCCCTTGGACTGCGAATAATACTGGGTTTAATACCAATGTCTGAAAACAGAATTAAACCCTGAATAAACGTATTTACTAAAGCCATTAAGCCAAATAACTCTGGAAAAAGAAGACGAGTGAGAATTAGGTGATTTCCAAGAAAAAGTTTCCCACCCATTCTCAGAATCTGTTTGTAGAACATCTCAAATAAGCGAAAAGGGAAAAATAAAAAGTTGTTCGCGGATACTTTCCGCGAACAAAAACCTCCCTATCTAAAAGAAAGAAATACGCTAACTTTTAAATTAGCTTTGACTATTTTTAAAAAGGAAATTCACTTAATTTTACACTCTTATTAACTTTTTAGACTAACTGGGTCTAATCAAAATATCCCATTTAGGTAAGTGAGGATTACGTTCTAAACGTTTCTCAATTTCCTTCATCTCTTTTTTCGTTAAAGAAATGCCTTTTTGATAAACTTTTTTACTTAACTTAACTATCGGATTTAAGCCTTTCCATGTCATAGTTTTTACCCAAGCTAACATCGTTTGAGCATTTCTCAGAAGTGTTCCTTTCCAATGCCTCTCTAAAATTCCCCAACATCTTTCTATGGGATTATATTTACTGTGATAAGGAGGAAAATATAGTAATTGAATAGATTTCTTAGTTTGGTCGTCAAACTCTACCATTCTCTTCAAAAATTGCCTTCTTATTCCACTATTTTCTGGTCCATTATCAACTTTAATTTGGATGTTCTCTAGTTGCTGCTTTTCAGTTATACTCAGACTTGTCCACCATTGCTCCAAGTTATCTACCATGAAATCACTCGTTTTATAAGAACTTCCAAAAGTTACATAAAGTTGCCCTGTCTCTTCATCTACAATCCCACAAGGAACGTATTTTTCTTTAGTTCCCATATCATGATCTTGAGCTTGATTATAACCTCTGGTTTGTCCGCCACGTGAATATTCTCCTATTTCCACAGTTGCTTTACAATCCATACTTAAACGTTTCACAGAAGGGTCTTTTTTTCTATCTTTTTTCTCTATATTCTCGAAGATAGCGTCCGTCTCCGAGATTTTTTTTTAGGTTTAGCTTTTACCACTTTTCTTAATCGATAGCCCAAACGATTTAAAATATCTGCCATTGTCGAAGCAGCAGGAACCTCCTCTCCATTATATCCTAGATTTCTTAATTGTTTAATGGCTTCAGCCGCCGTTAATCTTGTATAGGCAATGGGGTTATTAAATGTGGGGTTTTGTTGTGCGTGAGCTTCGGCTATTTCTTTCAATGATTGGGCAACTATTGGGTATCTTTCCTCCCATTTTTTACATCCACTATTGACTGATTGTAATCCTAAACACACTATCCCAGTTCGTTTTTCATGTAATCCAAGTTGAACATTTTTTCTCCCCCAACCAAACACGATTTCGGTTTGTCTGGCACTTCCTCCACAATACTTGAGACACATTTCAGCTTGAAATGAACGACGCTCTGCTCCCGTCATTTTTGAGGCTGCTAAACGTAAATCATCGACCATCGACGGGGTTAAGGGATTATTTGTCTGTTTTAGCTTCAATTTACTCTCTCTAATCTTTTTACCTCTTCATTTTAATCTATTTCTTCTGTTTTTTCAGACAAGCCAATTATGAAATTTTAAAGTTGTGTACCAAGATCCGCTAACTCTCTGTTCCTTTTATTTCTTGAAAGCCTTTAGTCCAAGCGATTACCCCCTATGGGAAAAGCTTTCTCGGAAATCACCTTAGGTTACTACCCAAACGAAGGACTTGACTTCCTCCATAGCCAGCTACAGTCCAGATAGTCCCTCTGATAGCTTTTTTCTTGATTGATGACATAATTTTGAGGTTTTGTGTTTATTGCCCTCAAAATAAGATTTACAAGGGCTTAATGATTTAATAACTTTGAAAGCACTATAATTAGTTGTAGCACATTACGTGGTCAAGTCAACATCTCAGTGGCTTCACTATTACTTTACATTTTCTTGGTAATCTTTAAATAGATTTATTAATTCACAATATATTTCAGTAAAAAGACTGATAAAAAGTTGAGGAATATTACTGAATATATTCCTCAACTTTTTTGGGAACTCTTATACCCGGATTTCTCACAAATTAATTTGAAAGCCCAATCCAGAGATGAAAAATGATAATTTTTAGGACTAATAGAAATTTTGAATATAGATGAATAAAAAAATTAACTTTGATTATCCAAAAATTGAGTTTAAGAGGGAATAATTATATTAACTTTTGATTTCCTCCACGATAAATAAGACTAAATAAAAGTATCAGTCAGTCAACAACTTATGATAGATATCTTTTTTAAAAAACAACTTATTCTACTTATCCAGTATTAGGAATAGTTTTAATTCTTTTGTTAGCAATAGACAAAATATCTTGATAAGGACAAGCACTAGCTATAGCGATAATAATTCTTCTACAACTAATCTTTATTCTGGCTCCCAACTTAAGAAGATTTAGACGTATTCTTCCCACAGTTGCTTTAGCCAATGAAGTTTTTTTTAAACAGTGTTGACGAAAAGCATTTATGAGAACATAAGCCCAGGAATGTATCCATAATCTTAGTTGATTACTTTGAAATGTTTGAGTTGAAGTTCTATCAGCTAACAAGTCTAATTGTTGTTCTTTACTCCGATTTTCCATCTCGCCTCTCGGACAGTATTTTTTTGTATAAAGTTTTGAGGGTGGAATTTTTGAAGCGGGCAAAGATGTCACCACATGGCGCATTTTTAAGCCATCACTTCCATAACAAACTTTTGTCACTACTCTTCTTTGACAACTCCATGACTTTTCTGTTTTATAACGAATAGAGCGATGCCAAGTAGAAATTGGTACTAATTTTTTAACTTCTTCTAAATCTTCTTTTTTCTGAAATAAACTATCCATTAATTCAATTATTGGAGCTAGTTTTTTTTCATATTCATGTTTGGCTTTTTCAATTACATCATCCGCTCGTAACTTAAGAACGCCATTTGTTCCCATAGCTATAACATAATCAACTAAAGGCTGATTTTCACAAAAATAGAAGATTTCTTCACGGGCATAGGCACTATCACCCTAACTAGGATATGAGTCTCTGACCATTTTTCTCTAATTAGTCCGATAATTCTTTGTAATTCGTCTAAGGCTCCATCGGCTGGATCTACATTAGATGAACGAAGTTTAGCAACTAATAAATGATGCCCACAGAAAATATATAAAGGAGCATAACATACTCCGTGATAATAACTATTAAAAAATGCCTCTTCTTGATTACCATGTACTTGGTCATCCGTGACATCCATATCTAATATAATACTTGAGGGAGGTTTTTTATAAGACTCTAAAAAAAATTCGACAAAAGATTTTTCAATGGCTTCAAAGTTGGGTTCTATTTTATGATAACGACTCGTTTTTTGGTCGAGAATAGTCTCAGGACAATATTCCAATCTATTAATTGTACTTTTTCCAGCTAACCATCCCTTTTTATCTTCAAGTTCATTAAGCTTTTCTAAAGCGATCTTAAGGGCAGGATCGTGACGTAATTTATCATGGTCATTGACATCTTCATAGCCTAAAATAATTCCATAAAGCCTTTGTGCTAATAACTCATGAACGGAATGATCTACATAAGATTGATGACGATGATCTTGAAAACAGTTACCAAACTTCTCGGTAATTCCCAGTTTTTTTCCAACTCAGCCATCCAGACAATCCCCGCATCTGAAGTGATTAGTCCCCCATCAAAATTAGCGATTATTTCTTTTCCTTTCTGTTTACTAAAGTTGATTACTTGACGAGGGGTTCGGGGATGACTGGGACTCATTAAATCAGTTTAAGGTAAATTGCTTTAATAATTGAATTATAGCATATTTTATTCTAACAATCTAGTACTATTAGAGATTTTATTAATAATTTTTTTGGAAAAATGAGTGATTGATTTATCTTTTCATCTTTGTCTAATTCGGGTTGATTTTAACTTAAAATCTGACAACAGACTGTTGGTTTGGGAAATCTGCGATCGCTCTGTTCAAACCCACTTCCTGTAAGGCTTCTGTGTTTGGCGATCGCAGATTTTGTGAGAAATTCGGGTATTGTTCTTTCAACGCTGTTTCTAGTTGGTTATTGACAATTAAACCTTTTTGGAGCAGAAGTTGACCTAAACGGTTCTTTTTAGAAGTTTGGAGTTGGATTATTTCTTGAAGTTGTTTAGAAGAAATCCACTTTTTCTGGAGCAAGATTTGACCGAGTCGCATAATTTTAGCAGAGCATGGCTCTGAAGAACATCAAATAGTTTTAATTAAATATACTTACAATTGATATCATACTTTATCGAAAATTTACAGAAATCTATCTAAAAGTTTACAGTTTTCCGATTGAACAAGGGAGTAAAACAAAGAGTCAAGGATAACTATTACCTTGACTCTTTGTAACTTAAGCTATGGGATGTTTAGCAAAAAAGCATGATTAGCCTTCAGCTTTGGTACGGGTACTCTTGTCACCCACCTTAGCAAACAAACCCCATTCCACTTGTTCTTCGAGATCGGGATCAACACCAGCAAATACGTCACGGTATAGAGTCCGAGAACCATGCCAAATGTGACCAAAGAAGAATAATAGAGCAAAGACTGCGTGTCCGAAAGTAAACCAACCTCTGGGACTGGTACGGAATACCCCGTCAGAACCGAGGGTTTCACGGTCAAAGACAAAAGGTTCACCGAGTTGCGCCTTACGAGCAAACTGCTTAACATCAGCAGGGTTGTCAAAGACTTTACCATCCAAAGCACCACCGTAGAAGGTAGCGGTTACACCACTTTGTTCAACACTAAGTTTAGACTCAGCCCGACGGAAAGGAATATCTGCACGGACAACACCATCAGCATCGGTTAAGACGATGGGGAAAGTTTCAAAGAAGTTAGGCATCCGACGAACGGTTAAAATACGACCGTCAGCGTCTTTAAATACAGGGTGTCCCAACCATTCTTGAGCGATACCGTCACCACTATCCATAGCACCGGTACGGAATAAACCACCTTTAGCGGGGCTATTACCTACATAATCGTAGAAAGCAAGCTTTTCAGGAATGTCTAACCAAGCTTCTGATAAGGTATCACCAGCAGCTAAACTGGTTTCTACACGACGCTCGATCTCTTGTTGGAAGTAACCATTATCCCACTGATAACGGGTAGGTCCAAACAGTTCGATGGGGGTGGTGGCGTTACCATACCACATAGTTCCAGCAACGATGAAAGCAGCGAAGAACACAGCAGCAATACTACTGGATAATACGGTTTCGATATTACCCATTCTCAGAGCTTTGTAGAGGCGTTCTGGAGGTCTGACTGTTAAGTGGAATAGACCTGCAATAATACCTACAACACCAGCCGCAATGTGGTGAGCCACTACTCCTCCAGGGTTGAAGGGGTTAAAGCCCGCCGGTCCCCATTCCGGTGCCACTGGTTGGACGTGGCCCGTTATACCGTAGGGATCTGATACCCACATTCCCGGTCCCCAGAGTCCGGTGAGGTGGAATGCTCCAAAACCGAAGCAGAGAAGTCCGGATAAAAATAAGTGAATACCAAACATTTTGGGAAGATCAAGGGCTGGTTCCCCTGTACGAGCATCAACAAATAGCTCTAAGTCCCAGAATACCCAGTGCCAAACAGCAGCTAGGAATAATAAACCAGATAATACGATGTGAGCCGCAGCTACACCTTCAAAAGACCAGAAACCAGGGTTAACTCCGGTTTCTCCGGTGACACTCCAGCCACCCCAAGATCCAGTTACTCCTAAACGGGCCATGAAGGGAAGAACAAACATCCCTTGTCGCCACATGGGGTTAAGAACGGGATCACTGGGATCAAAAATGGCTAACTCATAAAGAGCCATAGAACCTGCCCAACCAGCTACTAGGGCGGTGTGCATTAAATGAACGGAAATTAAACGTCCTGGGTCATTCAGAACAACTGTGTGGACTCGATACCAAGGTAGTCCCATTGACTACGCTCCTCCTGTTTGAAAATATGTCTACGTCGACGGTTTGTTATTTTGGTTTTAAGGTTGCTTGACTTGTGTTTGGCGATCGCTGTTGAACAACTCTCATCTCCCAAAAGTCAACTAACCTACATTATGCCAAGAAAATGAAATTTATTTAAAGAAGTGTAACTATTGTTAGTCTCGATTGCAAGTTTTTCCGTCTCCTATAGTAAAGGGTGCATAGTCTATATGTTCTAGTTTCGGGTTCATCACTATGGGCAAAATGACGAAAATTATGATAAAGATAGAACTATTTTAGGTTTTGAGTCGGTTATGATTTAGAGGATCAATATTTTTAGTTTAAGATGAAATATCAAGATAGTAGTGGTCATCATATAATTCTCTTTGGAGACAGTATTAAACTTTTAGACCAGGAAATTAAAGACAAGAGTATTCATCTTATTTTCGCTGACCCTCCCTATAATATTGGTAAAAAATATGCTAATTTTGTTGACAAATGGCCAACACAAGAGGATTATTTATCTTGGTGTTATTCTTGGTTAGAATTATGTTTCAAAAAGCTTCATCCTGAAGGCAGTGTTTATCTTATGGCTAGTACCCAAACTATTCCATACCTAGATATTTATTTACGTCAACATATTCATATTTTATCAAGAATTATTTGGCATTATGACAGTTCAGGAGTACAAGCAAAGAATTATTTTGGTTCTTTATATGAACCAATAATTTATGGAGTCAAAAATACTAAATCATATACCTTTAATAGAGATGATATCAAAATAGAAGCAAAAACAGGTTCAAAAAGGAAATTAATTGATTACCGTAAAGCAATTCCTCAAGTTTATAATTCTCACAAAGTTCCTGGAAATGTTTGGTATTTTCCCAGAGTTCGTTATCGTATGGAAGAATATGAAAAACATCCAACTCAAAAACCAGAAGCACTTTTAAAACGCATTATTTTAGCAAGTAGTAATGTTGGAGATACTATTCTTGATCCTTTTTCGGGAACCTTTACCACTTCAGCAGTTGCTCAAAAATTGGGAAGAAAATCTATTGGAATTGAAATTGAAGAAGATTACATAAAAATTGGTTTAAGACGTTTAGGCATTTCTAGATATTATAATGGTATTTTTTTACAAAAACCTTTAAAAAGTTATCAAAAAAATCACCAACAATTAGAATTATTTAAAGATGACCAATAATCACCAATTTACTCAAGTTATTTTTGAAATGTTGAACAAATATTTTGATAAAAATGCTGAGGATATTTTTCAAAATAGTCCCTTGTTACAATATTTGAATATTAAAACAAAATCAGCAAATAAAGGTTCAAAGTCTAGACTATCTGTTGGTAATCATTATGCACTTTATGTCTTAGTTGAAGATTATATTAATAAAGGGTTTTATAATCAAAAAAATTACGAAGACTATGAAGGGGCAAGATTTTCAGATTTATTCCGTCGTCAACGAGAATTACCCTTTGGAGAAAAGTTACAAAATCATGCACTGAATCATCGTCTTAACATGGAATTTACTAAATATTTCCCGACTCTTGGACAAAAACCTATTTTAAGAGATTTAGAAACCAGTCGTTACTGGATTAATGAAAACTTATTGATTATAAAAGTTGCAAAAGTTAATTATAATATTGCGATAGTTATCAAGGAAATAATAGATGCTTACGTCAATGCACGTCAACAATCATTTAGAGATTTTATGAGTTATTGTGATGAATTATTAGAAATTGAAAATAAAGATAACAATGAAGCAGTAAATTTTATTAAAAGTCTTTTACGACCTAATGTAGATGCAAGAGTATTTGAAATTACAAGTTATGGAATTCTTAAAACTTTTTATGGAGAACAAAAAATATTTTGGGATTATTCTTTAGAAGAGCTTACTGAAGATAACTTAATCCTCTATAAAACTGGTCGAACTAACGCTAATGATGGTGGTATTGATTTTGTAATGAAACCATTAAGTCGTTTTTTTCAAGTTACAGAAACTATAGACGTTAATAAATATTTTTTAGATATTGATAAGGTGCAAAAATATCCCATTACTTTTGTTGTAAAATCCAATGAAACACCAGAAAAGATTAAGGAAAAAATCCAAGAAGAAGCTAAACTTAAATATAAAGTAAAAGCAATTGTTAATCATTACTTAAACTCTGTTGAGGAAATAATTAATCTTCCTATGTTACATGAATATATTGACATAATTATTGAGCAGGGTAAAATATCAGATATTATTAAAGAGATTGCTATTCAAAGTCAATTAGAATTTAATCTAAACTCATAGCCAAAATTAGTTAATGACTTACTATAGAACCATTCATTTTTCTGATACAGATGCAGCCGGAGTTGTGTATTTTGCTGCTTTATTATCTATTTGTCATGAAGCTTATGAAAATAGCTTACAAGTAGCAGTAATTGATTTAAAAACCTTTTTCACAAATTCGGATATAGCTATTCCTATTATTTATGCTGAAATTGATTTTTATCAACCTTTATTTTGCGGCGATCGCATACAAATTAATTTAACACCAGTTCAATTAAATGAAACAGAATTTGAGATAAATTATCAAGTTTTTCACGAAAGCAATTTAGAAAAATTGATAGCTAAGGCAACAACTAAGCACGTCTCCATTAACCCTAAAATTCGTAAACGAAGTCCTTTATCATTACCTATAATTCAGTGGTTACAATCAAACTAAGATAACTATTAAATGTAGATAATAATACATCCCGAATCTGTCTATTTTTGCCATCGCTTTTAACTATAATTAATGTATAGCAGTCAGTAATGATTCATGAGATCATCGAGATCCCCCCTTTAGTTCCCCCCTTACAAAGGGGGGAACTAAAGGGGGGATTTAATACTTAAACTTAATTCTCAAAACCGAAACCTGACTGCTATATTTCTAACCAAAGTTTTAGGAGTTCGGAGTTCGGAGGCGCAATATTAGGTGTACATATTGAGTCCGAGAAACGCTATATTAGGTTAAACTGTGAAGATGGTGGGCAAAATAGATATTGACTAGAAGTGTTGATTATCTGACAAAGTTTGCCCACCCTACGAAGCAAAAATATTTTGTTAAAAAATTTAGTCATTATTGGATTATGTAAGTATATTTTTTGGCAAGCACTTTATAATATAGTAAACAGTTCTAGAAATTTCCATACATAGATATGATACTTTGGCGCAGTTTCTTAACTTCTGCTTTGATGCTTCTCATTTTAACAGGGTGTCAAACTAAACCTTCATCTGATATTGCTGAGGAAACTAAAAATAGTATTGTTTTAATCTCTTATGGGGATAAAAAAGGACACGGAACAGGATTTTTTGTTAAAGCTAAGGGACAATGTAAAGTATTAACCTCTGCTCATGTAGTAAGGCGTAGTAAACAGATTAATATAACTCCTCATCTTGATAAAAAGTTGTTTAAGGCAGCTAATATTGAGCCAATACCAGGTAAAGACTTAGCGTTGGTTACTTTTCAAGTTGATGATCAAGAAAACTGTCCCTATACTCCCCTAAAATTAAATAAGTCTCCTCAGATAAAGATACGTGATACTGTGGCAATGGTAGGTTATCCTAGACGAGACGGGGAAACAACATTAGTTCTACAATTTCCAGAAGGAAAAGTTACTAACATCGAAGATCCTCCCTTAGCAGAAGGTTACGCTATATCCTATGAGATGACCACTATACAAGGGATGAGTGGTGGCCCAGTGATTAATAAATGGGGTCGGGTAGTGGCTGTTCATGGTAAAACGGATGTGGTGATGGATAGCTTAGAGAATAGTAGTCAAGGTAGTCCCGATACTCAATCACTGTCAGGAAGCATTAACCATTTTAAATGGGGTGTTCCTATAGAAAGTTATTTTGCTTATATCGACTCTCAACCTTCTACTGTCAGCTTTAAACCAAGTGTTTTCTCTTCTTTTTTCTCCACTAATTTTAAGCTGATTTTATTCCTTTTGCTTGGTCCTTGTTTTACTTTTTTCACATTTAAGATAATTTTGGTGTCTCTTAAGAAACAGAGAAGAAGTAATACTATTCAACCTATACCCCGTTCTACTCCTGTAATAAGACAACCACCTAGACAAAAAGAAAATTCTACAGTTTCAGTTAAACCTAGTTCTACCCCTATAAAACCCAAACAAGAACCAAAACCATCCAAGGAAAATGAACATCCTACCCTAGAAGAATTTACATTTGAAACCAAGAAAGTCAAGGTAGAAAATGGTACTTTTCAAGGACTAATTACAAGATCAGGTACTGCTAAACAGTTCAAAGAAAAGTTAGCTGATGGGGTGAACTTAGAAATGGTAGCAATACCTGGGGGTAGTTTTGTGATGGGAGGAGAAGGATTTGATGACGAAAAACCAAAACATCGAGTTGATCTTTCCAGTTACTACATGGGGAAATATCCCGTGACACAAGAGCAATGGTATGCGATCGCTAAAGCTACAGAGTTGAAAGTAAATATTGATCTTGAACCAGCTCCTTCTTATTTTATAGGAGGCGATCGCCCAGTAGAAACGGCTAGTTAGTATGGCTGTGTAGAGTTTTGTCAGCGACTCTCGAAACTAACGGGACGGAACTATACCCTACCCTCAGAAGCACAGTGGGAATATGCTTGTCGTGCAGGAACAACCACCCCCTTCTACTTTGGGGAAACCATCGCCACCGGTTTAGCTAACTATAATGGCAACAAAACCTATGGTTGTGGACCCAAGGGAGTATATAAAGGGGAAACAACCCCTGTATATCGTTTTCCAGCTAATGGGTTTGGGTTGTACGATATGCACGGTAATGTTTGGGAATGGTGTGCCGATGATTGGCATGATAACTATAATGGTGCGCCCAATGATGGCAGTGCTTGGCTGGAATACGATTTAGCATATTTAGCTAAAAATAGGCAAGATGATTTAAAATCAGTGCTTCGGGGCGGTTCTTGGGGCTACTATCCTGATATCTGCCGTTCTGCGTTCCGCGTCCTCAACAGTTCGCGCGGCAACCACGACTTCTATTACGGTTTTCGGGTAGTATGTGTGTTCGGGAGAAATCTTTGATCCTTTATCCTCTTTCCCTCTTGCCCTTTCTCCTTTTTTCTCCTTTTTCCTTTTTTGGTTCCGCCTTTGGCGGATCGTTATATTTTTGATTCAGCAAGTAATACAAATGTGTTACTGTAGGGTGGGCAAATGTGAGATTTATGTGGGGGGTTGAATAATATTAAATCCTCCATATAGGAATCAGGTTTCAGTTGTGAGAATTAATGTTGAAACTGATCCTCTCTAACCCCCCTTAATAAGGGGGGAACTAAAGGGGGGATCTCGTGGTGGGCAAAACAGATACTTCCTAGAAGTGTTAATCATCTGACAAAGTTTGCCCACCCTACGAAGTGACAAAACCTTCTAGAGTTGATCTTCAACAGAAATACTAAAATCTTCAATTGGAGGGCAGTTATTAGGATCATTACACTGATAAGTGGGTAAACTACCCGGTACTAACGCCCCTGCAACGTTTCTCAGTGCTTGATAAGGATCATCGTCAGGCATCAGAGTTAACACCTGAGGACAATTATCGCCACTTATCTTTACTGTAGTAGTTAACAGAATAATTGTGTTGCGATCGCTTTCAACAAAAATTAAACTCCCCCCCACTCTCCGAACTCCGAACTCCGAACTCCGAACTCCGAACTCCTAACTCCGAACTCCGAACTCCACCCACTTCCCATTTGTCCCCTACAGTCCTAAACTTGACTTGAGAGGTGTAACAGGCAATCGCGAGGTTATCTTGTGAAGAAAGTTCTAGCAATCATACTCGGTGGTGGCGCAGGTACGCGCTTGTATCCCTTAACTAAGTTACGGGCCAAACCTGCTGTCCCCTTAGCCGGGAAATACCGTTTAATTGATATTCCCATTAGCAATTGTATTAACGCAGAAATACTCAAAATCTACGTTTTAACTCAATTTAATTCCGCTTCTTTGAATCGACATCTAACACGAACCTATAACTTTACTGGCTTTAGCGATGGGTTTGTGGAAGTTTTAGCAGCGCAACAGACAGCGGAAAACCCCAGTTGGTTCCAAGGAACGGCGGACGCTGTACGTCAGTATCTTTGGTTGTTTGATGAATGGGATGTGGATCAATATTTAATCTTGTCTGGTGATCATCTCTATCGCATGGATTATAGTGATTTTGTCAGACGACATCAGGAAACTGGTGCAGATATCACCCTATCTGTAGTTCCCATTGATGAAAGACGAGCCTCCAGTTTTGGCTTAATGAAAATCGATGACAGTGGCCGCGTTGTCGATTTTTCTGAGAAACCCAAAGGGGACGCATTAAAACAGATGCAGGTTGATACCTCAATTTTGGGGTTGAACCCAGAACAGGCTAAAGAAAGCCCTTATATCGCATCTATGGGTATCTACGTCTTCAATAAAAAGGCGTTGACTGACTTGCTGAGAAATAACCCAGAACAAACTGATTTTGGTAAAGAGATTATTCCAGGTTCTGCTAAGGATTATAATCTCCAAGCTTATCTATTTAAAGGGTACTGGGAAGATATCGGAACCATTGAAGCGTTCTATGAGGCGAATTTGGCTCTTAACCGCCAGCCCTTACCTCGTTTTAGCTTCTATAACGAAAAGGCTCCTATTTACACCCGTGCGCGCAATTTACCCCCTACTAAGGTTCTTAATTGCAATATTACTGAGTCCATGATCAGTGAAGGGTGCATGATCAAAGATTGTCGTATCAATAACTCTGTTTTGGGGATTCGTAGTCGCATCGAAAGTGATTGTGTGGTTGAAGATTCTTTGCTCATGGGAGCGGATTTTTATGAATCTTTAGATACTCGTCAGTCTCTGCTGGATCAAGGTAAAATTCCTGTGGGTATTGGCAAAGGTAGCACTATCAGACGGGCGATCGTTGACAAAAATGCCCGCATTGGCACCAATGTCAACATTGTTAATAAGGAAAATATAGAGGAATCTAATCGTGAAGATGACGGTTTCTATATTCGTAATGGCATTGTTGTGGTTATCAAAAATGCTGTAATCCCAGATGGAACAGTAATTTAAAGGACGATAAAGGGGCGAGAGTTCGCCTCTTTTTTTTGTTTAACTAATTATTTTTTGTTGATTAAATTATGGATATTCGTCTTTTAGTTTTGGATATTGATGATACGATCGCCGGTCGCTCAAATACAGTTAGTGATGGGGTTAAACAAGCTATTAAATTAGTACAAAGTCAGGGGATTAGGGTAGCTTTAGCAACGGGAAGGATGTATTATTCTGCTAAGCGTTTTCATGAGTTAATTGCTTCTGATTTACCCATTGTTGCTTATAATGGTGCTTGGATTCAATGTCCTTTAACAGGAGTGCGTCATCATCATTTTCCTGTTGATTCTGAGGTTTCTTATCAATTATTGGATTATTTTCAACAACCTGATTGGTTAAATAAACTAGAAATTCATTGTTATATTGATGATCGTTTATATGTACAAGAGATAACAAAAAAAACTGAAATTTATCGTAAAAGATCAGGGACAGAACCAGTTTTAGTTAAAGATTTACGCTCAATTTTAGAACAAGAAACTACTAAAATTTTAGCCATTGGTGAGCCTAAATCAATCGGCAATTTATTAGCGAATTTACAACAAGTTTATCCCCGTGAACAACTTTATTTGACCCAATCAACTCCTATTTATTTTGAAGCAACTCACCCCCAAGCAAGTAAAGGGTTCGGGGTTCGTTTTTTGGCAGAAGAATTATTAGGAATAGACGCTAATCAAGTAATGGCGATCGGTGATAATTTTAATGATCTGGAAATGTTGGAATATGCAGGGTTAGGTGTTGCTATGGGAAGCGCACCCGAAGCAGTTAAGGAAGTTAGTCAATGGGTTGCTCCCCATGTGGAAAAGGACGGGGTAGCTACAGCAATTAATAAGTTCTTGTTGAATTAGTGAAAAAGGGAATTTACCTCTATCAAACAAAGTTTTCTTCCCTAAATCTAACAATAGCAGATATACCTAAGAAATGGCAAGCCTTAGCCGGGAAAAATTTCTTTGACTCAGCAAGATCAACAACCCTCCCTTAACAAATCTACACTCATTGATATTTATCAATGATAATTAAAGATAGAATAGTAAGTATTCCTACAGTATTTTGCTTTCCTCAAAACTGATACTCGATCCTCGAAATATCAAAAATATCGACATTTTATTAAAAAATATTTTGATACATTAATTTTTGTAAAGGAAGGGTCAAGTTTCTTGACTTTATGACTCTTTTTGTTGTTTCGGGAAGCAAGTATCCATCAAGGATTAAGGGTAATTTTAACTATTGTTAAGTTTTCTAAACTAAAAAGACATTTAGTATTCTTTAAGATTTATGATCAGGTTACAGAGCCCCTACCTGAAACAAAAAATGAATCAGGCAGATTAAAGGCAATCAGAAGAAAAGCAAAATATACTATTTTTGCTAATGTTCTATTACAATGTCCTCAATAGGAAAACCTTAAATTTATTGTCGAGAGAGGAGAACACTCATGGCAGATGTTACTGAGGCTAAGGCTAAGGTAGCAGTCGACGTTGATCCAGTACCTACTTCGTTTGAGAAGTGGGGGAAACCAGGACACTTTGACCGTACCTTGGCCAGAGGACCCAAAACCACAACTTGGATTTGGAATCTTCACGCCGATGCACACGATTTTGATAGTCAAACCAGTGACTTAGAAGATATTTCGCGAAAAATCTTTAGCGCGCACTTCGGGCATTTAGCCGTTGTCTTCGTCTGGTTAAGCGGTATGTATTTTCATGGCGCAAAATTTTCCAACTATGAAGCTTGGTTAACCAATCCAACTGCCATTAAACCCAGCGCACAGGTAGTTTGGCCCATTGTCGGCCAAGGTATTTTAAACGCCGATGTGGGTGGCGGTTTCCACGGTATTCAAATAACCTCTGGGTTCTTTTACCTGTGGAGAGCGTCAGGGTACACCAACAGTTACCAGTTATACTGCACCGCCATAGGTGGCTTGGTCATGGCTGGTTTAATGTTGTTTGCTGGATGGTTCCATTACCACAAAAAAGCTCCTAAATTGGAGTGGTTCCAAAATGTGGAATCGATGATGAACCATCACCTAGCAGGATTACTGGGTTTAGGCTCCCTCTCTTGGGCAGGCCACCAAATTCACGTATCCTTGCCAGTAAACAAACTGTTGGATGCTGGAGTGGCTCCTGAAGACATTCCTTTACCTCATGAGTTTTTCGATGTCAGCAAAATGGCAGAGTTGTATCCAAGTTTTGCCCAAGGGTTAACCCCCTTCTTCACCTTAAACTGGGGAGTTTATTCAGACTTCTTAACCTTCAAAGGTGGATTAAACCCCGTAACAGGTGGTTTATGGCTCTCTGATACAGCACACCATCACCTGGCCATCGCAGTTCTCTTCATCATCGCTGGTCATATGTACCGCACCAACTGGGGTATTGGTCACAGCATGAAAGAGATCCTCGAAGCTCATAAAGGACCGTTTACAGGAGAAGGACATAAAGGTTTATATGAAGTCTTGACCACCTCTTGGCACGCTCAGTTAGCTCTTAACTTGGCACTGTTAGGGTCATTGACAATCATCGTGGCTCATCATATGTACGCCATGCCTCCCTATCCGTACCAAGCGATCGACTACGGAACCCAATTATCACTATTCACTCACCATACCTGGATCGGTGGATTCTTGATTGTGGGTGCAGGTGCGCACGCAGCCATCTTCATGGTTCGGGACTACGATCCTGCCAAGAATGTTAATAATCTTTTAGACCGTATGCTTCGTCACAGAGATGCGATAATTTCCCATCTCAACTGGGTTTGTATTTTCCTTGGTTTCCATAGCTTTGGACTTTACATCCACAACGACACCATGCGAGCCTTAGGTCGTCCTCAAGATATGTTCTCGGACTCGGCCATTCAATTACAACCTATCTTTGCCCAGTGGGTACAAAATATTCACACTTTAGCTCCCGGTGCTACTGCACCTAATAGTTTAGCTACTGCTAGTTACGCCTTTGGCGGTGACACCATAGCAGTTGCTGGTAAAGTGGCTATGATGCCCATTACTCTTGGAACTGCTGATTTCATGGTTCACCATATCCATGCTTTCACCATCCATGTAACTGCCTTAATTCTTCTCAAAGGTGTTCTCTACGCTCGTAGTTCTCGCCTGGTTCCCGATAAGAGCGAATTAGGCTTCCGTTTCCCCTGTGATGGTCCAGGACGGGGTGGTACTTGCCAAGTATCCGGTTGGGATCACGTATTCTTAGGATTATTCTGGATGTACAACTCCTTATCTATCGTAATTTTCCACTTCAGTTGGAAAATGCAATCAGATGTCTGGGGAAGTGTTGCCGATAATGGTTACGTCGGTCATATTACAGGGGGAAATTTTGCCCAAAGTGCTATCACCATCAACGGTTGGTTGAGAGACTTCCTCTGGGCGCAAGCTGCTAACGTGATCAATTCTTATGGTTCTGCGTTATCAGCCTATGGCATCATGTTCTTAGCAGGACACTTTGTATTCGCCTTCAGTTTAATGTTCCTCTTCAGTGGACGTGGCTACTGGCAAGAACTTATTGAGTCTATTGTTTGGGCTCACAACAAGTTGAACGTTGCACCTTCTATTCAACCCCGTGCTTTGAGTATTGTTCAAGGTCGGGCAGTGGGTGTCGCTCACTACCTGTTAGGAGGAATTGTTACCACCTGGGCATTCTTCCTGGCAAGAAGCCTCTCAATTGGCTAATCTATGGTAATAAGGACACCTAAGCAATTTTTGCTCTGGGTCTTTGATACCAAACCTGCGAAATTAAAGAGGGCGTTAACCCTGTTTTTCCCCTCTGTCCTTCGCAACAAATATAAATTACATCAGAAAATGAGCATTAGTCTCATTGTTTTAGAGAGGAGAATTTCCTAAAAAGCTATGGCAACTAAATTTCCAAAATTTAGCCAGGATCTCGCCCAAGATCCCACCACTCGTCGGATCTGGTACGGGATAGCCACGGCCCACGATTTTGAAACCCATGATGGAATGACCGAGGAAAATCTATATCAAAAGATTTTTGCCTCCCACTTTGGTCATATCGCCATCATCTTCCTGTGGACCTCCGGCACCCTTTTCCACGTGGCCTGGCAAGGTAACTTCGAGCAGTGGATTACCGATCCCCTCAACATTCGTCCCATCGCCCACGCTATCTGGGACCCTCAGTTCGGTCAAGGTGCGATCGATGCCTTTACCCAAGCAGGTGCTTCTTATCCTGTAAACGTCGCTTATTCCGGTGTATACCACTGGTTCTACACCATTGGGATGACGACCAACGGAGATCTTTATCAAGGGTCTATTTTTCTCTTGGTTTTATCCGCCTTGTTCTTATTCGCTGGTTGGTTGCACCTACAACCTAAGTTCCGTCCTAACTTGGCTTGGTTTAAAAATGCTGAGTCCCGTTTAAACCACCACTTAGCTGGTTTATTTGGAGTTAGCTCCTTAGCTTGGACTGGTCACTTAGTTCACGTTGCAATCCCCGAAGCTCGCGGACAGCACGTTGGTTGGGATAACTTCTTGTTTACCCCCCCTCATCCAGATGGGTTATTACCCTTCTTCACTGGTAACTGGGGCGCGTATGCAGCAAATCCCGATACAGCTGGTCATGTTTTCGGAACAGCAGAAGGTGCAGGAACCGCGATTTTAACCTTTTTAGGTGGTTTCCATCCCCAAACTGAGGCGTTATGGCTGACAGATATTGCCCATCACCACTTGGCGATCGCAGTTCTGTTCATCATCGCTGGTCATATGTACCGCACTAACTGGGGTATTGGTCACAGCATTAAGGAAATTCTTAACACCCACAGACCCCCCGGTGGAAGATTAGGTGCTGGTCATCGCAATCTATATGACACCGTTAATAACTCTCTACATTTCCAACTTGGTTTAGCGTTGGCTTCTTTAGGGGTTATTACCTCCTTGGTGGCACAGCATATGTATTCTTTACCGTCCTATGCTTTCATCGCTAAGGACTACACCACCCAAGCTGCACTTTATACCCATCACCAGTACATTGCTGGCTTCTTGATGGCGGGTGCTTTTGCTCACGGTGCTATCTTCTTCGTTCGTGACTACGATCCCGAAGCGAATAAAGATAACGTTTTAGCACGGATGCTAGAACACAAAGAGGCGATTATTTCCCACTTAAGTTGGGTGTCTCTCTTCCTCGGTTTCCACACCCTCGGTTTATATGTTCATAACGACGTTGTGGTTGCTTTTGGAACTCCTGAAAAACAAATCTTAATTGAACCTGTATTTGCTCAGTTTGTACAAGCTGCTTCTGGTAAAGCACTGTACGGTTTTGATACTCTCTTATCTAACCCTGACAGTTTAGCCACTGGTGGTTTTGTTGCTCCTGTTTATTTACAAGGTTGGTTAGATGCTATTAACAGTGGTAGCAACTCCTTGTTCTTGAGCATCGGACCTGGTGACTTCTTAGTTCACCACGCCATCGCCCTTGGTTTACATACCACCACCTTAATCTTAGTTAAGGGTGCGTTGGATGCACGGGGTTCTAAGTTAATGCCCGATAAAAAAGACTTCGGTTACTCCTTCCCTTGTGATGGTCCTGGCCGTGGTGGTACTTGTGACATCTCTGCTTGGGATGCTTTCTACCTCGCTATGTTCTGGATGTTAAACACCTTGGGTTGGTTAACCTTCTACTGGCATTGGAAACATTTAGGAGTTTGGACTGGTAATGTTGCTCAGTTCAACGAAAACTCTACTTACCTCATGGGCTGGTTCCGTGACTATCTATGGGCTAACTCTGCTCAGTTAATCAACGGTTACAACCCCTACGGTGTTAATAACCTCTCTGTTTGGGCTTGGATGTTCTTATTTGGACACTTAGTTTGGGCAACTGGGTTTATGTTCCTCATCTCTTGGCGTGGATATTGGCAAGAGTTGATCGAAACCATTGTCTGGGCTCACGAACGCACTCCTTTAGCGAACTTAGTTCGTTGGAAAGACAAGCCTGTGGCTCTTTCTATCGTTCAAGCTCGTATCGTTGGTTTAGCTCACTTTACTGTGGGTTACGTACTGACGTACGCGGCGTTCCTCATTGCTTCGACTGCTGGTAAGTTTGGTTAAATAACTTCCTAGTTAGCATGAGATAATTAATAAATCCCCTGCCTTTTGGTGGGGGATTTTTGATTGAATATGAAGTTAAAAGTTGAGTCAATTTTTGATTTCTTGATTAATTTTCCGTTTGAGAATGTCTTGACTTACTTCTTGATTATCAGCAAAATCGTACCAGGTTGCCTCATTATCAGGACTACGACGACCCATTAATATATTTAACGCTTCTTGATCATCTCGATTTTTTAGAACATAAGCTTTTAATTCTTGTCGAGTCATGCTTTCAAAATTCGGTTTCATCAATGAACCTCCAATTTCCATTAGTAGCGATTACAATTTCGATCTTTTCCCCAGCAAGTATATAAATTTCCCCCGTTTGCTCATTAAAACGAAATAAATTAATATCTTGATAGAGATTAGATAAACTTTGAGAAAGTTCTACAGATTTTAGACATTGTTTAAAGGTAGGAGAAATAGATTTACCTCAATTATGATAACGCTATATATTTATGATATAGCATGAACAGGGTTAAATAATTTTTCTAGACCTTGGTAGTTATGGTATGATTTTCGGGAATACTAGATATAAGCTCATCTAAAGCCTAGTTACATTGTTAACTTTTTGGCTATAGTGATGATTGTATTTCTCAAACTACTCTAATAGCAATAAATCTAGATGACAAGTCCTATTCAAAAATTACTGTTTGGTAGTCCAGGAACAGGGAAAAGTTATAGCATTGATAAGACTATAATTCCTGAAGTTTTAGGGATTGATAAAAATGAACATCCTGACAATATCATCAAAACAGTTTTTCACCCTGAATATACCTATGGTGACTTTATGGGAAAACTTGTGCCTATTACTAGAGCAAGTAAAGTGGAATATAATTTTTATAGAGGACATTTTTTACAAGCACTAACTCAAGCATACAAAAATATATTACCTCATTATAAAGATCCCATAACCAATAGAGCTTCAAATTTTAGAAAATTTATCTGATAAAGATAAGCAGTTAGAATTAGACAAAGCAAGAAAAACAGCGTGTTTAAAGGCTAATAATGTTGCTTTAGTTATCGATGAAATTAATAGGGGTAATTCTTCTGCAATATTTGGCACAATTTTTCAATTGTTAGATAGGGTTTGCTGAAAAAGTTTCTCCAAAATTTATGCCACTTTTGACCAAGAATTTTCTGACAAATCAATAAATTTTAGTACATAAAAATTGTTTAACGTATAATCAAAATTAATGAAAGGCGGTTTGATGAGTTCCCCTGTTCTATTATTAGTAAATAAGGACAAAAAAAGCGACAAAAACTGCCTCAGAAGTTTACAAAGATTGACAACTAAAAATGTAATAGCAATAGATGTAATGGAGGTTTCAGGGAGTTTTGTCATCACGAGATTTTAGGCTAAATCTTCGTTTAGCTTGTCCAAACTTTCCCTCAATAGCATTACGGAAGCATTCATCGGAGTGGGCTTGTTTCTTTTCTTCTTCACTGACATTTTTCGGAGGTCTTCTTAACTTCGGACCACTGATTCTTATCCCTCTTTCCTTACACCAATTTCTGTTTTCCCTAGTTCGATAAATTTTATCTACATGGACGGATTCGGGATAATAGCCAAACGTTTCTTTATACTTTTCTACTTGTTCTTTTAAATGACAAGATTCATTGAAGTTTTCCAAACTTATTTTGTCTAGAAACACATAGTTATCTACACAGCTTACTGAGAGTTTAGCTCCAAACTCTATTGGTTTTCCTGCTTTTCCCCTCACTATTGGACGAATATGCGGTTGAGTTAAACTTACAATTCTTTGAGGAACACTCTGGGTCTTATTCTCCCACATTGACTGTTGTTGTTCATAACTTTTTTGATAGTCTCTAGACAATTTTTCTGTCTTTTACTCAGATTTTCCAGGGAAGCCCCAGCTTGAATTAAGTCTTCTATATTTCCTAAATTTTTCTTAAGGTATTTTAACTGTTTCCCGATAGCTTTTCTTCTTTCTTGATAAGATACTTTTCGTTTTTTAGCTACTTTTAAGTATTCCTTTCTAGCAATTATTCTAGAAGTTCTCGGCTTTTTTCTCAATTTTACTCTTAATGGTTTATAAAGATTATCTATTATTCTTTCTGTCTCAATTCTGCTTGATTTAATATGCCTAAATCCGTTGGGTATTTGATGTCTGCTGGCGCACAAGTCGCATCTAAAATTAGTTTACCTTTATTTTTTATTTTTTCTCTTTTTCTTGGAGACAATCCTTTTTTTTTACTTCTTTATCACTCTTGTCTATTCTCTTTTTACTATTTTTTTTATTGATTTTGTTTATCAATTCTCCATCAATTCTTTTCCTAAAATGAACTAGCATTGAAGATTCCAGTGGTGGCTCTTGTTGATAACAATTTAAACCTATGAAGTATTGTAGATAGGGATTTTCTCTAATCTGTTCTATAGTTTCTCTATCACTTGTTCCTAATTTTTCCTTAATAATTAATGTCCCTAATGCCATTCTAAATAGTTTGGCTGGCGCCTTTTTCTGCTGAAAAAAGTTTAGCATATTTTCCTCAAAATCATCCCAAGGTATCAACTCTGCCATGATTACCCAACGATTATTGGGGGGACAATTTGCCCTCGAAAGGTAATTCAAATTTTTCTGGGGGCGGTAAAGGTTGCTCCTCTTTTCGATACA